>Ga0209914_1000190_pt1 | contig 90705 bp, 86 predicted proteins | sample ThiBiot_500_plan_FD_183949 | JGI IMG/M metagenome (GOLD analysis project Ga0209914, IMG submission 183949) | Wastewater bioreactor microbial communities from Cape Town, South Africa - Thiocy_cont_500_plan (SPAdes) | ecosystem: Engineered > Bioreactor > Thiocyanate-remediating > Anaerobic-Aerobic...
TAAACGTTGGCAGGCATCAGTAGGATCCATGAAAATTACGGAAAATCCCTATGCAAATGCGGCTGTGAAAACGACTCAGGAACCGGGTATACGAATGAGCCACAAGAACCGAAAATTTAATGATTTACGAAAAAAGAACAAGATTATTCACGATAGTCGATAAAGTGGAACAATATGCAACTAGAAGGATCTATTTTCCCCCTTAGTGGTGAAACACGATAGATCTGAAATCTAAAGTAATTTGAACAATTTTTTTTTCTCTTTCTGATTCGACGGTCATCTTTGACTGTCAACTTTTTGTGTAGTGTTTGTTTTCTCCAGCTATACAAGTATAGTCTTTGGTAGAAGTTCAGACGCGCAGGAGCGCGTCTAATCTGAGTAGGGAGGTGTGCCAACAATGGCCACTTTTCCCATTTACAGATTCTGTTTTCCTTTTCGTTCTTATTTCTATGAACGATGATTGCGCTTATTCAGTACAACGAAACATATCGTTGTATAATAGAGTATCCTTCACCTTATTCAAATCGTGACAACTGCGCACAAAGCGAAGACCAATGAGTGTGTCACATGTGTATCGCATTAGTGTTGTGTAACGTTACATCTACTTATATTCTGTTCATTCTCTCTCTCTTCTCTTGACGTATATAAAGCGTGTCTCTCCTTTGTATTAAATATGATTTGGAGTCATGAAGTAGCTCTAAATAAATATCATATACCGAGAGTGGCGGTACGCTGCTTCTCCATTTCATCACTCGTAACGAAAAGAATATTCCACCTATTCATCGCGACCAAAATTCGTTACATATAGTATTTCGATATGTTTGAGTATTTTTTAAATCGTATCCATATTACTTAAGAAAAATATCTTAACTTATATTACTATGTTTTACTATTTTTAGTTGATACAATTACTTTCATGTACTTTTTAGTAGTACTTTTCTGTCTAAAAGTTCGAAAGCATAATAAAAGTTACTTAAAAAGTTTCACTTATTATTAATATTGCCGTGAGAAATCTACTTTGAGAATTTTAAAAAAGTTTTTTTTTTCTAATTTTTTTTCACATGGGTTGTATTGAAGAGATGTTTTGTATTGAATCTGTGAAGGTTTGTATTGTAGTCATTGTTTATTGTTATCACATATTTCATTGATAACTTTGTATTTTGTTTTATTATGTTGCTGGGATGATGGTGTATTCGCAATCGATAGTTGCAGTTATATTTGTTAGTCAGTGCTAACAAGACCTAAGTTTATTCGGAATGAATTTCTATCGAGAGTTCGATACATCCAATTGTACTTATCATATCGGAGGAGAGAGAGAAAAGAAAAAGAGATGAAGGAGGTAGTAGTCGAGAGGTTCCACTACCTAACAATGTTTGAAATATGAAGTTAAATTATCAAATTAATCTTGTCTGTCATATTGCTCGGTATCTTATATTTCACGTTCTAAAAATTCCAGGGACACTGAGAGCATCAATAGTCTTTCATTTAAACGTTCGTCAGCGATACATTATGTACTTCTTTCTGCATGTTTGTCTCTTCAAAATTACTTAGTTCCGAGAAAAAAAACTAGCGTAAAATAAAAAAGGACAACTAAATAAAGTTCAATTGTTCTTATCGAATATCCATTTTAGAATTCACTTTTTGCCCGTTGGTATTTGTTAATTATAGAATGTTTCTGAGATGAAACGAAGAACAGAAAATCATCAACAAAATAAAAACTCAAAAATATTTATTTTCATTATTCGAACAAGAATTTCTAGAATATTCAATGTGTCAGGGTGGAGATTTACTTCAGGCAAACGTTTACCTATATACTTACTCTGCCCATAAAATAGAAAGAAACAGAGCGCGATCACGCTAGAACTGTTTTTTTAAGTCAATCATGTCTTTTATTGTTTTGTTGAGCAGAGGATCTGAGTGGGGAAGAATCTGTTTCCGTATTGACAATGCTCTTTGGTAATATTCCAGCGCTTTTGAGTAATTAGCCATGTTGTTGTACATCACACCAATAACGTGGTAAGAATTAGCCAGGTCTGCGTGATTGTCAGGAAGAGTTCTCTTCAATATCTCAAGCTGTTTTTGGAAATAGTCTAGTGCTTTTGTGTAATCTTTCATTCTGTCACACACGCTACCAAGACTCATGTAAATAGCAGCCAAATTTGGATGATTATCTGGAAGAGATTTCTCTCTTATTTTAAGCGCCTTCTCATAATACTCAAATGTTTTCTTGTGATTTCCCATTTTCATATACACTGAGCCGATACACTCGTAAGTTCCACCCAATTCTGAACAATTCTGAGGTTGAATTTTCTTCCAGATTTCGAGACTTTTCATGTAATATTCCAGCGCTTTTTTCCAATTGCTCATCTTGTCATGCGTACTAGCAAGACAAACGTAACTAGTCACCAAACCTATATGGTTTTCCGGAAGAGATTTAAGTCTTATTTCAAGTGCTCTTTCGAAATATTCCAGTGCTTTCGTATAATCCTCAACATCCCTGCACGTACTGCCAAGACAAGTGTAAGTAGTAGCCAAATCTTCGTTGTTCTCTGGAGGAGCTTTTCTTCGTATGTGCAAAGCTTTCTTTAAATGTTCTTGAGCTTTCGTATAATCATTCATGTTGTAATACGTTAAGCCGATGTCGTTATAAGAAGAACCTATACACAGATCATTTTCTGGAAGAGCTCTCTGTTTTATATGAAGTGCTTTCTTGTAATATTCCAATGCTCGTATATAATCGCCTGTATCTCTGTATACCCAGCCAATATAATCGTAAGTAGTTGCCCAATCTAGATGACTTTCAGGAAGAGTCATCTTCAATATTTTCAGATCTTTCTCGAAATATTCCAGTGCTTTTGTGTAATCATTCATACTGCTATATACAGTACCAAGAGCGATGTAAATAGTAGCCAAGTCTGAATGGTTTTCAGGAAGAATTTTCTTTCTTATGTTAAGTGCTGTCATATAATATTTTAGCGCATTCGTATAATCATTCATCTTGTGATATATGAAGCCGATACTGCTGTAGGTAGAAGCCGTATCTGGATGATTATCTGGAAGAGATTTCTCTCTTATTTGAACTGCTTTTTCATAAAATTCCAATGATTTTGTGTAACTACGTAAGTTTTTGTACGCTGAACCAACATGATCGTAAATAGTTGCCAAATTCAAGTGACTTTTAGAGGGAGTGACTTTTAGTATTTCTAAATTTTTTGCAAAATATTCTAGTGCTTCCTTATAGTTTCCCATGCTATTACAGACAATACCCAGGTTCGAGTAAGATTCGGCAAGATCTGGGTGGTTTTGAGGAAGAGCTTTTTCTCTTATTTTAAGTGCTTTCATATGATATTCCAGTGCATTCGTGTAGTTATCCATATTATAACTTATACAACCAAGAACGACGTACGTGAGGCTCAGTTTAATATGATTTCCCGGAAGAGTCTCTGCTTTTATTGCAAGTGCTTTTTTGCAATACTCCAGAGCTTTTGTATAATCCTTCATCACATTAAATATACTACCCAGATTGTCGTAAGAATTAGCCAGATCCTGATGGTTTTCCTGACTAGCTTCTTTTCTTATCTGAAGTGCTAGTTCGTTATATTCCAATGCTTTCGTATAATTCCCTAGATTATAAAACACACAACCGAGACCAACATATGTAGTAGCTAGATCGAGATCATTTTCAGGAAGAATTTGTTTTCTTATTTGAAGTGCTTTCTCATAATATTCTTGTGCAAGCACATTATCTCTCATGCTTTCATACACACAACCTATATCGTTATAACAAAGGGCCACATCTGGGTGATTTTCAGGAAAAGCATTTTTCCTAATATTAAGTGCTTTTTTGTAATGTTCCAAAGATTTTATGTAATTACCTAGATTGTAATACACATTACCAAGATTGAAGTAAATACCAGCCATGTCTAGCTGATTATCGCAGGGAATACCCTCTCTGATTTTTAATGCATTCTCATAGTTTTCCAGAGCTGCCGTGTAATTATCAAGATTCTTATTGGTTAAGCCAATATCTTGGTAAGTTTTAGCCAGGTCTGAATGGTTTGGAGGTAGAACTTTCTTTCTTATTCCAAGTGCTTTATTGTAATATTCTAGCGCTTTGTTGTAATCCTCATTATCATTATACACAGTACCAATGTTGAAATAGGAAGTAGCTAGACTCGGATGGTTTTCAGGAAGCATTCTCGTGGATATTTCAAGATCTTTTGTGCAATATTCCAGTGCTTTCGTATAATTACCAATGCCCTTGTACGCAATGCCAATACTGGCATACGAAATGGCTATATCTGGATGGTTTTCAGGAAGAGCTTTCTTCCTTATTTCGAGTGCTTTTTCGTAATATGTTATTGCTTTCATATGATCGCCCAAATTGCCGTACACTAACCCGATATTATTATAAGTAGTAGAGAGTGAAGGATCATTTTCAGGGAGAATCGTTTTTGTTAATTCAAGTGATTTCTCGTAATATTCCAATGCTTTTGTGTAATTACCCATGCTGTCGTAGGCACAAGCAATATTACTATAAATTGGTGCTTTGGTCAGATGATCTTTAGGCATTATTATCTGATTGATTGCAAGAGCTTTTTCGAAAAATTTAACTGATTCGCTATAATTACCTTGAGAAAGTGTTGTCATTCCAAGCATGTGATATATATGCGCTTGTTCGGGTAAATTAGTGTCATCACTTAGCAATTCCTTGTACACGTTTTCGGCTTGATTGTAATCGCCAACTTTAACTAATAAATGACCCATTTTCGACCATCCTTCGCCTCCTATCTCCTCTTTCATGTGTTTGGTCAATCCACTTAATTGTACATCATTATCATCTGTCAACGTTAATTGAACTTCCCAAAGTCTTTTGTTTACTGCATTTATTTTGATTTCGCCTACACGGAATACTGTGTGCATGGCGAAAAGGATTTCTTGCTCACCTCTAATAGCCGTGTAATCATCGATAAGAGCGAATGGAGTCGATAATGTTGAGATGTTTTCTGGATCAATTGTCATAATGAATAGTATCCCTACTATGTCCTTATTTTTACACAATGTTCGTTCAACAAAGCCCATGGATACATTCTTATCCATACTGGTTGATAAAAAATTGTTGAATGATAAAAGACCATCACTGGTATCGCGAAGGCGTTGAAAGTCTTCCTTTGAAAGACCTTGACCACGATAAACAATAAATTCTTCTTTGAATTTATCTGATTGTCCTTGATGGAGTTGTTGAAGTTGCTTGTGGAGATGGCGTATATAAAAACTCATTTTTAACATTGTTTCCATCTGCATTTGCCGTAGAGCTTGATTTAACATACCGTATAAGAAAATTTCAGCCGTATACCACCACACAGGTGTTTTACGACTATAATCATCTTGAAATTCTTGCAATTCACCCTCGTTGATGCCATGTTCTCGACAATAGTTCGCAAGTTTCTTCATATCTTCAGTAGAGTCATCTTTAATTTCGAGTACAACTTCTTTGAATAACAATGTGTACATGTATGCTGACGGTAATTGATCGGTATTATTCTTATCTAATGTTGCTGCTTCTATCATTTTCTTCGATACAAAACTCATTGAAATCATTTCATAGTTGCATCCACGGATTGCCTTATTCAACGATTGGTAAATGAATTGGAACGAGCCATATATTCCTTCAATCTTTGGCCATTTACTAGCCCATTCTTCGACTTCTATTCTATTGCCACCAAGGATGTAAATGCCATCCAATCTGGTGATCCGAATGATTTCTGGCACGAGGTGCTGACATAAATCTGCCGATGAAATGACGAAAGCTTTATCTTCGTCCATTTTATTCAGATATTCGTTACATTGTTTCGTTGTTCGGCAAGTTTTTACCTCTTGAACAATTTTACGAAGTTCTGTTAAAATATTTTGATATTCATCCTTGTTCTCATCGATGTTTTCATCGACCCAAATAAGTAAGTAATTTGGACGAATTCTTCGTTGTGTGGGAACAGATTTTGAAGATGCGCTCATACTTGCTATTATAAATTCGAGTAGAGAACGTGTTTCGTGCGGTGATTTTTTCTACAGATTGATGTAGAAATGTAGCCCAGTGTATCGAAGTTTGTTTTATTACAAAAGAAATATCAACTACAGAAAGAGTAGAATTTTAAGGTGTCTCTGTCATTTGTTTTCATTCTCTTCAGCAAAGAATAAGAAAAATAGATACAGAAAATATTCACTTTCACATTAATGAAAAGATAACGTTCTTTCTTGATAAAAATCAAGTGAGATATGAAAAACAAAAATTCTTGAATCAAAGTTCTTCATAAAGTTGAAATTGTTTCCAAATTTTTACCATCATTTTAATGCCGATAAATAATTATTTTTCAATAATAGTTCAATAAAAATAATAACGATATGTGATGTATTTTTTGGCAATCGATTTAATTAATAATTCGATGACGCTTCGAGCAGTTACATTTTCATTTTTGAAGACAAAGTGATAGAAATAGATATAAAATGCAAATAAATATGGATGAAGTTTGATGCTCAGCTTTGAGCACTAATCGTAAGTCTTTTTCGAGTTGGTAAAACTTCATCACCTGTTTCAAGATAAAATGGAACACTTGATACCATCTTCCATCCCCGTATTCGGCCTTGAGGGTGAGTTGAGAATATCAGTTTTTACCACTATCCGGATTTCAACTGACTTTAAAATTCATCAGTATCATCTAGGCATGCACCAAATCCAAATGCACTTGCTAATTGAATTATCTTAGGACAGATCCATTTTAAGACAATAGCTAAACCGCCTTGCAGACCAAGTAGAAATGATATAAGATAAATTATATTGAAATTTTCTATATAAGTATATGAACATATCAATGGAGAGCATTGCTCATAGTATGATGAATAGTTTTTTGTTATTTGCCATTGATCAGTGAAAAGATTTTTAAGTAAGTCTTCTACTGTCATTTTAATTTGAGATTGATTGGCACTTAAAAGATATTCGAGTTGATCTGGATAATTTGTATATTGTTTGATAATATTAATACATGATTGATTATAAAAACATTCCAATGTTGAAATAAGAAATGATTCACTTAGTGTACAACCAATTTTCAAACCCTAAAGTCGGATTGTGTCTGATGAATTAGTGTCAACGAAATATGCTTGACTTGTACAATTTGAATATAATCCACATGAACAATTATTATCATAGATTTGAGCTATATTGTCGCAGAAAAATAAATTTTCAATTGAGTCGAGCAGAGATGAAACTGGTTTAAAATTTGTACCATATGTCGATATAATAGCATTTCCAAAATTGATATTACGAATTAAGAAGAAAATAGAATTGACTGAATCGGGAACATTTGATTTGGCTCTGTCAGTTAATAAACCAATATGTTGATTGAACTCATCTTCAGACATCAATTGTTTCGATACAAATATTGTTGAAAGAACTTGTTCAATCGAATTATTCACTGTTTCGGTTGAGATTTTACATAATTCTGATAGATATCGAATATGTGCTAGAATAAAACGACGAAAATCTCTCTCGTCATATCCTGACATATTTAATGGTAAATTAATTGCAAGCTTATTGATCATTTCGTTTGAAGCAAATATACTTGAGCAAATGGGATGGAATGCTGCTTCAATAACGATAAATTGACGGTATATTGATGATATTGATGAGCATGGACATTGTATTTTATCACCATAGTTTTGTGTGAGTTGATTATATCTATCAAATGTTGGTTTGTTCAATTCTTTTATAGTAATTTGCTGTTGAATGACAGAATAAATTGAAAGAATAATAAAAATGATGATAAGTAAGACAATATAGAGGCGAGTGGAAAGTTGCCCGAGATGTTTAGAAGTCATTCGATCCACATTGCTTCCGAAAGTACGATGTGGAAATAGGTTTAAACTTGTAAAGAGCTTATATAATGATTGACTCATTTTTTGTTTGATTAATTTAATTCGATCAGACCAATTTTGGTCGACTATTCTTTTTTTTGTTGTTGTCTTTGTTTTTTCTGTATTGTTGAAATTAATTTAGTAATGAAGTTGCCTAAATGAAGCGTGATGAAACCCAATGATATAACCAATCCACCAGTAATCGATAGTAGTATAATTATTATTTCAATGATATTCTTTGAATGAATTCTTTCTGAATAAATACAGTAGCTTGGTGAACATAATTGGTAAAATGTTTCATATGAATACGATGGATTCCATTTTTCGATCATGATTTCTTTCAATATTGTTGAAATCGAATCATTTGAAAAAAATCGAGTCAGGGTAGAATTGTAGACAAGAGGATGCACATTGAACCATATAGGGTCTAGAACGTACCATTGATATGATTGATTTATATAATTCATGAGAATTGAGAAACATGTTGCATTCGAATAGAAACATTCTAATGTTGATAGAAGAAGTGAATCAACTTCCGAACAGCCGACAATTGAACCAGGTATCACGTAAGATACACTGTAATTAGTAACTGTTGCATAGCTTGGAGTAAGATCAACATCAAAAATAGCAGATGATCTTTGACAATGCGGAGCTGTCGAACAAATGCAGCTGGTCATTTTAGAATAAATATCTTGAATGGATGGTGAAGAGAGCTCTAGCTAAAATTTGAATGTGAAATAAGCAATAGAAATATATTGATTATTGCAAGCATACCTCGAACGATTGTTCGTTGTTCGTTGTTAACATTTTCACAAATTGAACAGTATACTGATTAATTATGTAAAGATATTTTGTATATCTTGTTATAAAAGGTTGATCAACCTGTGTATGAAGATTGACTGCATCGATGAGATTATTAAAATAGATAATTGTTGATTGGGAGAATTGATTGAGAGTCTTCTTAATCTGTAAAAACGAAATTATCTTCAGTGAGCATGTTCGAAATAATCAATGAATCAAGCAGAAATTCATTGATAGAATTGAGAACTGTTTCATTTGCAAATTGACAAAGTTTATATAATAATTGAAATTGTTGACTGGCTCTATTACGCCAATCTTGATCAGCCGAGTCAGTAGCACTTTTTTCAACAGAGTTATCCATCGTTCTGAAATTAAATCACTTGAATATATTTGATGTAATACTGGAGAAAATGACATAAACTTATGATAAGGTATTGTCATAGTTGAGCAAGGACATCTCAATGTGTATAAATTTTGCAGATCGACATAGGTATTCAATGATGGATTTGAAATACTTACGATAACCGTTTGAGTACTCAAAGAATTGAAGAGAAAAAGAATAGCGACTATCATGATGAGTAAGATCAAGTAAGCACGCGTCGTTTTTTTCTGTAGTTCAATATCATCTTCAGTACGTTTATCAGGATTTTTGAATAAGTTCAATTCTTGTAAATATGTTTTGCAAGACTCAAAAACAATGCTCAATGTAACTTGATTTACTGTTCGATGCTTCAATTTGAAAATAATTTCAACTATATATAAATCGTGAAATCAAACGCAGTATTAAAATCAAACCACCATAAAAACTAATGAATAATGTGATCGCATAAAAATAATTTATTTTATCTGTTGTCGTATAGGTACATGTCGAAGGATTACTATTATGAAAATAATTCGAGTAATTTATTGTGGTTATCCATTGATCAATGAAGAGATTCGATAAATTATCATACACAGTGAGATTAGTATTGTTTGAAAATAAAACATAATTACAGGGTGTCCCAAAAATCCGTTAGGAAAGTTTTCATCAATATCTCCTATGGTACATAAGCAATTAAATAGTCTTTTTTATAGAATGATAGTGTATTCTCTTAAGTTTTATTTCATATCATTTGGTTTACAACAAATGTTCAAAATGATCACCATCACTCTCAATACATAAATGCATCCTTTTCACGATATTTATAGAAACATTATTCAAAGTTTCTATAGAAATTGATTTGATTTCGTTGTTGATTCTTCTTCGTAATTCAGTTAGCAAAAGCGATCAAATGTAGCTTTAATACAAACTTCAGTTGGTGTATTTTTACCAAATTCCACCTGCAACTTTCATCTGACGACCACAGGCGACTCAAATTTGGCCATTAACCGAACTATTTTTATTCTAAGGTCGATCGGTACTGACATCTATCTGAAAGTACATAAAACAAAACTTAAGAGAATATACCATTATATTGTAGAAAAAGCAATTTGATTCCTCATGTTATACAGGAGATATTAATGAAAACTTTCCTAACGGATTTTTGGGACACTCTGTAGTTAAATTAAAACTTTTCTAAATCAAAAACAAATGTTTCCTGAAATCCAGATAGATAGAGATAGTGATAGAACATACTTGCTGAATTGATGGGAAAAAGTCCGTCAACAATTGCAGACACTCAGTTTGATATAAACAATCTAATGTACTGTTGAGAAAAGCTTCGAAAGGACTACATCCTACAAAGAATCCATTGACGAATCTCGTATCTTTGTTGAGGATGAGGCTGCTGTATGTGTAGTATCGGCGATTCATATTATTTGTTTCTGGCATATATGGAGTAAGGGTTGCTGGACCAATGACATAAAAAGTACCACAAGTAATAGTGGACAATGAATAGCTAGTAGTAACTTGTGGTATATAATAGCTAGCTGACATTAAAAATGGTTGAATGGTTTCATTAAAGAGTAGAACAAGAAAGAATACATTGCTATTAACGGCCGTAATGTAGTTATCTGCTTGAGCTACAATTCGAAAATAGCTAATAAACGAAAATATTTGAGTTGATAAAATATGTTTAGAAGATTCAACAGTAGCATTAACTTCCGAATGAATTTTTGATTCTGGAAGAAGATAAACACTAACAAATTCGTTATTATCGATATCAATCTCTTTCTTTAGTGTAATATCTTGAGATAATGAACAAAAACTGGATAACAATTGAAACTAAATCAAAAGTAAAATCTAGTATTTGATTATAGTTCGAAATGCGATTTATCCAACCTGAGAACTAGCCATTGTTCGAAAGTCAGCTAGTCCATAAGCACTTCGATTTTTGAAATATAACGCTTCAATCCATTGCTCAGTGATGAAAAAAACTTGAGTAAACGGGATGAAATTGAACTGTATGCGAAACAAAATTTTTATAAGTTGTTGTGATTGTCGAACATGGACAAGACAGAAGTTCGCCATGCTCAGAATAGAGTTCTTGAAATTTTTCTGAATCAATATTTGAAATAACAATTGTGCGAGTTTGTGGTTTCATTAAAGTCGCATAGAACAGCACACATATACACACTGGAAAAAAGTAATCTGAACACACTATTTTTCTGAGAATTAAAATGTACTTATGAGCAGTAATATGTATAACCATGTTGTATATTTTTGTTGTCGGAGAACCATTGCTGGATCTCTTGATTCTTGTTCATAATCGTCTTCATCAGGAATGAAAAGATTATAATTTTTTATTCGATGGAATAAGAAATTCCACATTCTTTTAACACTCATCTTCTAACAGTGAAGAACAACTTTTAAAAATTTTACTTTTCTGAGAATGATTTTGTTCTGTGTGCGGCGTGTGCTATTAATTACGTTTATTCGGAGAAAAAATATGTCTACGCATATTCTATACTGGTAATGAACATGTTCTTGCAAAATTATTTCAACCATATCTTCAATCAACAAAATGATTTTTTAAAAAGAACGCAAATTTTTATCATCCGTCAGTTTAAAAGTGAACATACTGCTATAGTTACTTCTTCAGATAACCAATCTAAGAAATTACGAGAAAAAATACTCTTAAATTGTTTTCACAGTTTTTTGTGCAGCAGTGGCAAAATTCTATGAATATTAACTAGTGGAGGTACCCGCTACAAATCATGGTACTTTAGTCAGGTATGTGAAAAAACTCCTCCAACATTTTGTAATAGCTATATTTCTGCAACCACTGAAGTAATTTGAAAGAGTATAGAGCATTTCAAACTGTACATATAGTGTAAAAATGAACATGATTGCTCAAGAAATGAGAGAGAAGATATGCATTCGACAATATTAAGCACGTTTTTTAACACGATTTTTTTAGATTCTGTGTGAAATTTGTTCCATTACATGTTTGATTAATTTTCAAAAATGTATAATTCATTCAAGAGAATGAAAAGTACTCTACTAGAATCGAACAAATAATTCACAACATTAGGAGCAAATAAACCGAGAACAATTGTCATTTGCATGAAACTAGATAACATGCCACGTAAATGTGTGGGAGCGATTTCAGATGCATAAAGTGAACAAGAAAATGGTGAACAACCAACACATGCACCTTCGATTATACGTCCAATCAGAATTAATATCATCACTTGTTTAGAATCACCAGGTGCAAATATAATCATCAATGCACCAATTATAAAAAGGGCACCTGATGTAAAGATAATTGCACAACGACCGAATTTCTCAGCTATCGAAGATGAAAGAAAAAAAATGCACCAAGAAAACATCGAATATTGTAAAATAATGTAAAAAATATTAAATATCATCGGTAACCAGATGAACGATTAGAAACAGATAAATTACAAATAATTTATTTCCATATACACCAACACAAAAATCATTTTTAAATGAACTCATTACAACAATACCTCCAGTGATATCTCGATGGTATCCAAGAAACCATCCACTTAACGATGCAAAGCCAGATAACAACATAGCTACATACGATTTACCAGATCTTATATTTTTATGTTTCTGTTCTTCATCACGAAATCGTCTTTCAGGTTCAACTATCAATTCCGTTGGCATGCTATTCGAATCAAATAGAATGAAGAAAAAAGCAAATCGAATAAATCATCCATTATACTAACAATTATTTCTTGTTTTAATCTATACAATGCACTTTTATTACTGATCGCGAAATCTGGATCGAATTATTATGATTAATGCTCTGATGAACACTATTAGACCATTCAAACACGATTGCATCACGATGAAAATTTCACGAAATACAGGTAATGGATTTGGTGCTTGCTTCAATGCATACAATATTTAAAACTTCATAACACAACGATAATAATAGATATTTATAAAAATGCGCATATATTTTATTCAAATCAATCGTTACAGATACGACACGAATACAAAAATCGAAGAAATATTTTTGGAAAATATAATAAATATTTCGTAAGACGTCGTTTATACGCTGATATAATGGTACTAATAGATGAACATAAATATCAGATACAATCTTTGGAAGATACTCATTGACGAATAGTCGAATATGTTGATAAGCAAATGCACTGGTTTCACGAAAAGAATCAATTGTATATTGTACACAGATAGAAAGATAGGGTAAGACGTTTTGTAGTTTAGTATATAAGAGTATAATCCAAGTCTCAAGATATTTCGACTAGCTAATATTACTTTCATGATGGCTGTTCTCACGTAACAAATCATTTTCGTTAGATTATTTTGTATATCCATCGATAGACTGGCAAGATCTTTTTGATCCATGTAAGAATAGGCACAATTATGTTCAAGCAACAGAATCGAATTGTTGGTACATAATAATTTGTCGTATGATCCGCTTGATTATGTCGTGTAGAAAATGATTCATTATTAGTGATCAATGATAACACTTTCAAGGGTAAAAGACAGATTGATCCTCTGAAGAAATTGCGAAGATCATTGTACGGACTTGCACTATTATCTGAATGTGCTGACATTGTGTTATGTTCAGATTATGAATAACCCCTGTTGCATAAGTCTTGAGACAAATTTGTAAGATATACATCCAGGGTTAAAGAAGTTTTTTTTTCGTTCTCTCTATATCATGTGATAGAATGTCTAAAGAGCTTTAGTCTGATATAAAATAAATCGTTTTATTCTTCACTCAAATAAAAATGGTGCGCTTCGAAAGAGAATATCTCGCTAAGCGAATTGTACAACACTAAGTGAACATAGCCAATCGTGAAAAAAAATCACTGTAAATCATTTTTTACAAGAACGAATTCCACGTTCCACCATATATCGAATCATCAAGAAGTACGAAGAAACAGGTGCTATTGGTGATAAGACCAGAACTGGTCGTCCTAAGAAACTATCGTCACAACAATTGAATCGATTAAAACACTTGGCTGATCAAAAGACTGGAATTTTTTTACGTCACATTGCTCCCAAATTTAATGTGAATATTTCGACGATAAGTCGGCAATTAAAGCATATGGGTATCATGTATCGAAAGCGAAAACGTGCACCGAAATATACCGAGAAACAAGTCCAAGAAATTCCAACAAGTGCACGACGCTTGTATCGAACATTGTGCAGTGATAATTTCGAATTAATTCTGGACGATGAAAAGTATTTTTTGCTACACAACGAATCGATTTCGGCTAATCGTGGATTTTATACATCTGATTCAAGTGTTGCGCCACCTGAAGTTAAATTAAAATTTAATCAAAAGTTTGAGCCGAAAATCATGGTATGGATAGCTGTATCCGAAAGTGGTATCTCAAAGCCTTACTTTGCACAACAACATGAAGCTGTCACAGAGAAAATTTATTTAAACAAATGTATTAAAGCACGTTTAATACCATTTATCGAAACCTATCATTCTAAAGAAAAAGTATTGTTTTGGCCCGATTTGGCTCGAAGTCATTATGCTCGACAAGTTATTGACTATTTGATGAAAAATGCTATCAGTGTTGTATCACAACAAAACAATCCACAAAATTGCCCACAAGCGCGTCCAATCGAGAGTTTGTGGTCAATTCTGGATCAGTTGATATATGCTCATGGTTGGGAAGCAAAAAGCATCGAACATTTAAAACGAAGAATTGTGAAAAAGTTACGTGAAGTTGATATCAAAGTTGTACAAGCCATGTTTTCGGACATCCGAAAGCAACTTCGACGAATTGCTGATAAAGGTCCTTATGAAGCTTGTTCTTTTTAATCTTTTGTACATAAGTATTAGTACTCTCTTTTGATATAGGAAATAAAAGATGAAAAGTTATTGTTCGAAAAAAAATAATAAAACAGATTTGTCTCAAGACTTATGCAACAGGGGTTATATTACTCAAAGAAACCAATTAAATATTCTCAGCATTTCAAGGATTTTCTTTTTGATTTTTCTTTAAAAAGTCTGCTATTTGATGAACGCAATAAAATTCATGTCTTAAAAACCTTCAGACTGTATATGTCAACATTCGATCGTAATCGCACTGGGAAAATACCGAAAGATTTCCAAATGAACGAAGAAAAGTACACAAATATATGTTTACATCTCTTTTCGCAGAAAATTCCCTCGAGTATTCCACGTCAACTATCGTCAATAGACAAATAAATATAGAAAAAAAAGACTAGGCACACTTTTCAATTGAATAGTCTCAGTATAATTTGTAAAATCAAATTGTCATTGAAAACATAGACATGGGAGCACATATGTGCAATGCTTCGTCACCAATCGATCAAGCCGACATCGAACAAATTGAACAACTTGTCAACGATTCTTTTCAGGAGATCATCGAAAACTACCAGGTTACTATTTTAACAACATCGAACATTTCGAATACAATTAAATCATTTGATATTATTTAGGAAGAGAAAAAGAGTATCGTTGAACAAATGCGTCGAGCAGCACCTGCACCTTATGAAAATCTTCGTTTATCGGATTATCCAAAGAAAAATGAAACACAAGTCAATAAATTAGCTTTTCAAAGAGTTGTAACAGTAGAAGCCAAAAAACGAATTGTTAACAAAGTTATTCAACAAATTCAACCGAGAATTGATTCCAAAGTACCAAATGCAACATCATTAGAACGATCTCTCATAGAAAAAGCTCTGCGCAAAGCGGTTGAACAGGCAGTCGATAAAGCTATTGACAAGCTCGTAGAAAAGATTAATAAAATCAACAATTAGAACCAATTTATCCATTCTTTACTTTTATCAAATAAATATTTTTAACTTGCGAAAAAATCAAAGATTCTGCTTCTATCTAATTATTTAAAATCTCCATTTTGTTGCTACAGCTACAATACCAATTGCTGTTGCATTTTGAACTGAATCATCATAAAATTGTGCATTCAATTCATTTCGATCACATTGATATGGTATCCATTGGAAGTTTTTGAATTCTACATCAAATCACAAACCTTTGTTACTTCATTTTGCTGAAACACGAGATAAACTCGTTGACATGATCAAATTGATTTATATACGATTGAGCGAAGATAAATATTTTCTTAATTTAACTGCTAATCCTTTTCCAGGAAAAGATATGTTTAACAAACGAAAATATACACAATGGTGAAGATAAGCCATGATTCCATTTCTCAAATTATCATTAGTCATCATCAATATTTCAACAAATATTTAAGCCATATTTATGCGAGATGTCAAGCATATTTGTATAAATAAACACTGTATAGTAGCAGGTTACGGTATATATGCCTGATTTCGGAAAGTTTTCTTCAAAAATCTGAGTTTTGAAAAATTGTGTTGCAACGAAAAACCTGACTGTTCTCTGAAATACCATGGATTCAGATTTCGATGAAACCTTTTCTGATGAACTGACAAGTGGTGACTCTGAAGATGATTCTTTATTAATCGAAGAACTCAATCAAACTTCAATCGATGATTGGGAATGGGAAGTTGACAATTCAAATTTCTCTACTTCTTTCAATTATTTCGATGACCGTCCATTAGAAAACAATGTCGTTCAACCAATATTTATGGGAAACAACGACATATTCAAAAAGGTGAAGATGCATCAAACTGGAAAGAAGTTGATGAAAATCAAATGCATGCGTTTCTCGGTGTTTTACTTATAATGGGATTTCACAAGTTGCCTCGAATGCGGGATTATTGGAGTCAAAACAAGAATCTGTTGACACCAGCTGTTGCCAACACGATGACAAGAAACGAATTTCAACGGCTCTTTTCGAACATTCATCTGGTCGACAACTCAAAAATACTTTCGAAGAACTCCTCCTCTTATGATAAATTGTACAAAGTGAATAAGATTTTCTCAGTCTTTTGAGAAGAAATTTTCAAAAAAACTATTCACTTGGATCATGCATTTCAATAGATGAGGCTATGATAAAGTTTAAGGGTAGATCCTCCATCAAGCAATATCAACTATTGAAACCAACAAAGAGAGGTTATAAAATTTGGGTCTTGGCAGAGTCGAGTACAGGATATGTGTATAATTTTCAAATTTACACTGGAAAAGATGTAGTCATGTCATTGATAGACGGAATAGGGCTAAAGAATCGTCATTTATTTTTTGATAATTATTTCACTTCCTTACAGTTACTTCACAAATTGAGGGTGAGAAAATTTTCAGCGACTGGTACAATTCGTTCGGATCGAAAATATTTTCCTGCTGAATTCAAGAAAAAAAAGAAACTTAAGAAAGGAGAATATCAATATCTAACGTGCAATGGTGTTTCTGTGATAAAATGGATGGACAAGAAGATAGTTTTTGTTGCATCAAATTACTTTGATCCTGAAGTTGAAGGAGAGATTAGTCGAAGAGATGAAAATGGAAATAGAAAGCAAGTCTCTTGTCCGTTACCAATTGTTCAATATAACAAATATATGAGAGGAGTGGATTTGACTGACCAAAATATTAAGTACTACACAATTGATCGGAAGTCAAAGAGAAACTGGTTAAGAATATTTTTTCATTTCCTTGGTATGTCGTTGGTGAATTCATACATCTGTTACAAGCGTCTTTCTAATCGTAATATCAGCACTGCATTGATAGGTAGTTACTGTAGTAGAAAAAGACTAGGGAGACCTTTAGCAATGAGTAATCAGACGAAGGCACGTATCGAAGAGAGTATTAGTAGCACAGAAAATTCTGGAGAAGTGCAACTGTTAGCTCAAATGCCCGAAGTAACTTTTTTGTGGTGTCGGTTTGTGTGCAAAAAAATGTTTTTCTTTGTACCATCAAAATTATGTATATGAACGTTGAAATGAATCGATAGATAATGCTCTAATCAGCCTCTTTTTTATTTTAATCAAACAAAACATCATGTGATATCATCGAGACACTTAATAGTAAATTTTCGCAGACATAAATTCAATAAAAAAAAAGTCGGGACTCAAAGGGTTAATATAAAAACTGCCAACGATTATGCACACTTCAGCTCTTCCTGGGAAATTTTCAACTAAAAGAACAGCAAATGCAACACAGTCCCTACCCGATTTAAAGCAAAGTAAGAAATATGCATTCTTTTCCTGTTTTTTGCGTCTTATAAATGATAACCATAGTCTATTCTTTCATTCTTCTATTCATTCAAGGAAATTTCTCACTGATAAAAAAGATCTTTCATTAAATACCATCACGTCGTGCATTATATTCCACAAAATTTTCTTTCAACACACTATTAAAATGGATATTCTCACGATCAATTTATCTTCAAAGAAAATTTAATTTATTTTACGCATTCAAGTACAAATTGTTGCTCTGCAAATAAGGTAAAGCCAGTGATGAGATAAATCGGTGAAATTCGAACGAAACCGGTCATGACAGTACTTCCTCGGCTATTGTCCATGAGACCGAATCTAATCCACCATCGCCATAGATAACTAAAGCTTCGAATGATACTACCAATAATCATCTACTATTCTCAATTCCTTTTGTTCTCAGTGGATTTATTATATTCCAGCATTAATATTTTCGATTCTTTCATATATTAATCTAGTTCATTATATTTTTCATAGGTGCAAAAACTGTAAATACATCGATTAAAGTAGTCTGACACGAGTCAGAAAGAAAAAATTAGCGGCTATAGCCGTACGATCGAAGTCATTTCAACACATAGTGAAGGTTATAAAATACTTATTATAAAAGAGAGAAATATATCTGCATGCTTTTCTATGCATTTTTGCCATGTACTTTTCACATAATTGTATATATTAGTATTTAACTAGTATGAAACGCATGAACTTTCACCAAAAATCAAATGAATATTTGTATTATCATCAGCAGCGGAGACAACAGTAAAAACAGAAAGAAATTTGAAACATCTGTGTACAGCTGATTTAAAATAGAAAATCATCGGGCATCGAGTGCAGATATGTTGTTTTGTAATGCATTCAGCCATATATACATATGGCAGTGAGGATAGTGAACATCGAGTTTGACCATTTAAGGAGAATTTATTGACGTACAAATAGAAAAAGCGTTTAAATATCGTTATGCTTGCTATCTTGTTGTGAAACGACACTATGATAATAATGCAAATTTTATCAAACATACAGGATTTTAAAAGATGAAATTTTTTTATATATATGTCAAGTGCAAGTAAAAACTTTTTACTTGCTGTACTTGTACTCGTGCGAGCGCTGAATTACAGAAAAGTGTTCATATTGTTTATTACAATGTATGAACAATATTCGAAAGCAATGGTTAACAATTAGTAAATAGCTGAAAGAATATTATTTATAAGCATTGAAGAACAAGGATAATTGGCTTCATCATTTTTTGTTTTAGATACGTAAAAAGAACAGCAACGATAAATGACATCCGCTGAAATCCAACAATACGTGCCCAACAGATACCTTATTTAACGAAAGAAACGAAATATGAAGATTTTCTCTTATGATAATAAGCATATTTTGTTACGTGCCTCTAGAACTAACTTATCAGTAGAACATGGAATGAATATTACTAACGTACGATAAAAGGAAATATATATCTAAATATCCATCGTGATTGAAATCACCGACGGCTACATGACGAGGATCGGAATCAAATTCATTCACTTGTTCACTTGATCGCATGAAAGTATGTCGACATTCTCGACCTAAAAATTCAACAAAATTCATTTTTCCTGTATTGAACAGAAAATATCAAAATATGACAAGAGCATCAATACTTATATATAACCAGTTTTCTATTGTGAGATTGAATGTGTTTTTACTCATTTGTAATACGAAAAACTAGAATTCTCGTTCTCTCATTATTTTTATCTTATAAGCCATATGATCAGATTAAAGCCTTCATCAACAATATTTTACGCATGATTTAGCATTGCTCCGTATTGAATAGCTATATATTTATTTATTTAAGTTTTAATACGACCAAAAAAGCACCAAATTAGAGAATGAATTTATTTTAATGTCACAATTATACTTATATCGAATGAGAGTGAGGATGTCGCATATATGGTACAAGTTCTAAAGCATGTTGATAATATGATAATGCAAGAGGATAATTGTGTTCGATTTATTCATGGATTAAACCGATATTTCGATAGATTTGTCCAATATCTGGATGTCTATAGCAGTTTTGTTCGTGATACAGAGATAAAGATTTCATATAAAATTTCATTGCTTGATCGATTTGACCAAGTTTAAAATAAACATAGTCAATATGATTGTAGAGAATATTTTTAGGATTAACATTCAATTAAACCTAATACAATGAAATGCAATATAAGACTATAGGTTTTATTTGTTTGAAAAAGTGTGTTGATATTGCTTTTAAACAATAGTTACGTGCGTCTGTTATTTGATCATATTCGAGATAGATCAGTTGAGGGTGTTGAGGGTGTTGAGGGTGAGGGTGATTTGACAATAATTAAAAAGGATAATTCAACACGTTTCACTGAATCATAATAAACAAAAATGAAGAGAAAATTTATTGATACTTTTTCTATGGTCTCCACGCTAATTTGGCGAGTTAAATATCCATCTCGAACATTTTCGGAATGAGTCGATTTCGAAGTATATACACCAGTTGGTTTTACTTGTGTTTATAGAATAGACTCTGCTAAGCGAAAACATCCGATCTACCCAAGTAAAAATAATCTTCGTTTTTTGTTTGTAAAAGTTCCGTTAACAAAGTCTTGAAGATTTCTAACAAACCATCGAATATAAATGTTTGGATGATTTTAAGTGTCATGCTCTTGGCTGTTTTGTCTTTAACAGGCTCAGTTATATCGATCTATGCATTACTTCAAAACACTAACGGTAAGAAAGAAAAGAGAACTTTTTTAGAAATACCAGTTGATATGATAGTTCTGTACAGTGGCAATCGATCATCTTTGAATAGTGCGAAGTTTCAAGTAATTGGTATTGCCTATGGAGCTAGTAATGGCTATGATACAGGTACATTACAAATACTGACCGATGGTGCACATAATCACGGAGGATCCACAGGTTATTCATCGGCGGGTCCCGGTACTTATGCTGTTACCCCTAGAAGCGGTTATAGCGTTGCACCATATGGCTCTCATCTACATTCGATTTCAACTGATACTACCGAAATCGCAATAGTATCAGATAGAAATCATACACTCATTCTTAATTAGATTCTGTCAATACAAATTTGTATTTAGTTATCAAACATTTTATTCATCCACACGTCACGACTATTCATGACTCATCATATGTCCATAGGTATATAAAAAAAAGGGAAAAGTTAATATTATATCGAAGCATTCATAGCTTGATCAAAGATGTCAAGAGCAACATCAACATTTTCTTTAGTCATAATTAATGGTGGTGCCCATCGAATAACACTGTTACCTCCACCTCCAAAAATAAGTAATCCTCGTTGATAACAAGCCATTTCGATTCGATCACGTAATTCAGGTGTTTGTTTCATTGTTTGTTTTGATTCCACAATTTCTACTGCAATCATTAAACCAATTCCTCGAACATCCCCAATACAATCGTATTTGTCTTGAAGTTTAATTAATCCATCTTTTAAATAGTTTCCAACAATACGTGCGTTTTCCGTTAAACCATTTTCTAATAATTCAATTGTTTTTAATGCAGATGCAATACAAACAGGATTTCCACTGAATGTTGAAGCATGTGCCCCTCGCGGCCAATTCATTATAGATGTACGTGCTACACAAACACTAATGGGTAAACCTGACGCAATACCTTTCGACATACACATGATATCTGGTTCAACGTCATAGTGTTCGGTGGCAAATAATTTTCCTGTTCGACCCATTCCTCCATGAACCTCGTCGACAATTAACAGAATACCATTTTCATCACATATGCGTCGAAGTTCTTTCAAAAACGATTGTGGTGCTGGAAAATAACCGCCTTCGCCTTGTACAGGTTCAACAACAATTCCAGCAACGTCTTCAGCTGGCGTAGTTGTTTTGAAGATAATATTTTCAATATAGTTGATTGTTGCTTTTGATGCACTTTCATCGTCGGTTACATTTGCAAATGGTGAATGAAGTTTCGTTGGATAAGGAACATGAGTAACGTCTAATAGTTTACGCATATAACCAACTTGATGAATTTTTTTCGATGCTGTTAGAGAAAGTGTTGCAAGACTTCGACCATGAAACGAACCTATAAATGAGATGAATCGTTGCCGTTTTGTATAATACATAGCAAGTTTTAACGCTGCTTCAACTGCCTCAGCACCTGACGTAGCAAAATATGTTCTTGTCGGTGCTTTAATTGGAACTAATTCATCAAGTTTTTTGGCTAAGTCAGGCATTTGACGATAACAATAAATGAAACCACCCATATGAATCAATGTTTCTGTTTGTTTTTTAATTGCGTCTACTACTTCAGAATGACAATGGCCCGTTGAACAAGTAGCAATGCCTGCATTACAATCCATAAAAACATTCCCATCCGTATCTTCGATCCACATACCAGAAGCTTTTTCAACAACAAGATGATACGGATAACGAATAAATGATGATGTTACATATTGCGTATCATCCTCAATTATTTGTTTCGCTTTTGGGCCAGGCAATTCAGTTTTAATTATTGGTTTTTGTGTCATTATAACCAGATAAAATAAACTAAGATTTTCTTATTCAACTTGTTTCTTTTAGGTATTTGCACAATGATAACGAAAAAGCATTGTGTAATTATATCTTTTACCGTTGCGAACTTTGAAAAGAAAGACCTTGATTGATAAAAACAAAAGCACACCTTTTACTAGAGAATAAATAAAAGAGAAAAAGGTTTTTTAAACTGTTTTGAGAATAAAATTACAATGTCACAAGGTGTAATTGTTGATGATGAAAGAAATTTCAAAATTCTAATCACAGGTTGTAATGGATATATTGGAAGATTATGTTACAATGCTCTATTAAATACAAAATCTTTCCGCATGATTCTTACAGATCGAAATGTAGGATTCGATGCTAACAATCGGTTTGGTATTGAACAAGTAGACAATTATAATGATTATCAAATTCCAGAATCAGATGTACATATTATTGATTTAGTGAATGAAAAAGATAAATTAAATGAATTATTTGAAGAGTACAAGCCAGATGTAGTGATACATTTAGCCGGTGCACTAGAGAACAGTACTCTCACTGCGATTAACAATAATGATATAATCAATGAAAACATACTGTATTGCTGTAACAAATATAATTCTCATTGTATTGTAGCAAGTTCAGTTATGGTGTACTATGGTAGTTGTATGATTCATCCAATTATATCAAACATCTTTCGTCGACATGGCGAGATCCAATGTCCACAAAGTGAACAGTTTAATGATGACACCAAATTATTAAATAATGAATACACTATCAAGTTATTTACAAAAGAAAATTGGGAAGCAACGTTGGCATATATTCTAACGAAAGAGAGATTAGAAATATTATGCCGCAAGATTGTATCTTCTAACGAATCTATTACAGTGATTCCAGTTCGTTTTGGTTGGTGTTCAATCAAATCCGTCTATGATATTGAAATTCAATCATTAACTGATGATTCTTGTACGGAAACATCAGTAATCCTTCATCCCAAAGATTTACAACAGTTCATACAACAACTTACTCGGTGTATAATTGATAAGACAGTACAAGGTTTTCACATTTACAATTGTATATCCAATCATAAACAACGATGGATTGCACTTAATCATGAGGAACAACAATTGAGATGGATGCCACAACAATTATGTTAATGAGTGCCTCGTGTTTGTTGAACTAAACATTAGTAATCTAAATTCAATTTAATTGTTTGATTTTTTTTATTTATTCGATTAGCAATTTACAAAATAGAGTTGTGCCAACAGTAGTGTTCGATTTGAAAGTTGAATTTAACTTTCAAGTTTGACATGTATGAATAAGGAATTTGATAGAGATTAGGCAGTTTTCTTATATGCTGGATCAAATGATGGATGTAATTCCATTTGCTTTTCAAAACATACGATTAAGTTTCGGACAGGAACATTCTTACTATCAGTAGTAAGATGAATAAATTCTAATTTCTCTAGATCGAGCTCTTTTCTATTAAAATTAGTAGTAAGTTGTTGATGATTATATATTGCATTTGAACCAGCTTGACGAAGAATCACTTTTCCATCTGCTCGATGAATTTCAAGACAATACGTGATATAATCATCCATATTACTACCCATATGAAATGTATTTGAGCTGGCTCTATATTGATGTTTAGTAACGAATACAGGATGTTGAATCGGTTGTCCACAATTGAGATATGTTGTACCTTCATGATAATTTGTGTCATGTGGTGATTCAATTCTTGATGCAATATAACAAATTAAACAACGAAGACGTGTTTGGTCTTTTTCATGATTTAAGGCTTCATTTGATAAGACTAACATTATATTACCATTCATAGCTTGCCAATAAATATATACTATATTATCAGATGGATTTTCATGATTTTCTATACGATAATGTTCATATGCTTGTGAAATAGTCAAAGGTAAAATGACATTTTCAGTGCATTTGGATCCAGGTATAGTGATGATAGTACCTTGAATAGGACGTGCTGGATAAGTCTGAATTGTTCGATCGTAATGTTTCATTAGTTTGTCGACAACAAAGTTTTGATGATCAGCTCGTTCCTTTTTGTTAGGCAATGGTTGAAAAACTTTCGTTTCTTGATTAATATCACCTTCGTATGGTGAAATAGTAATCGAATTTTTGAACACGATATCAATAGCACTACGCGTTGCAGTACTCAGTGTATCTAACAGATTTTGTGGTATATAAATATGATCGATGTAATCCAGTGAAATCAATTCAGGTAAGTGTGCTTCAATAGTGCGATGTGAATCAACTTTTAACCAACGATTAAACATAGTCTTTAGATCTATATCCATCGAATTTAATGACAGTTCTTGACTTGTGATAGCCATTAGTTCTAGAGCAAGAGATTTTTCAAAACCTGGGACAGCGGCATGGAGTTTTGTATTGCCGTATACTTGAACTCGTTTATCTTCGGTACCTGGATCAGCGCCTAACCATGGACGCCATCGAAAAGCATTTCCACTTAGACAAGTTGTTGCTGCTTGAACACAAACATTTGAATCAGGATGATGAAGAATATCACGTTTAAATACAATGAAGACATCTCCGTAATAATGTCCAAGATGTGGCCCAAGGACAGCAAAAATATGTTTATGTGTACCTAAAATTTTATCTGGTTGATGTCCAATACCAGCTGGATTCGAATGTAATTTAATTGCTGCTTGCGCAATTTCAATAGCTTTAGTTTTTAATACATCTAATTCACGTGCATTAATTGTCGTCACCAAACGATTTTCTTGTACTTTGATTTTGTTCATGTCAGAAGTCTTAGATGGAAAATTAGCTTTTTCAAATTCAGTAGTAACAAGAGTGGTAACATATTCTTTTGCATATTGTGTAATTTGTGGAATATTTAAATTTTCAATACGTCGTATTCGACCATGATGCATGATAGAATTAACAACGAATGTAATGTTTTTTAAATTTTCCATATATTCTCTACTCATAACATGCCCATGAAGAAAAATAGATTCAAAGACAATTGGATTACAACGATGTACTGGTTTAACAATATGACACCATTCGAGAATTTCCGATGGAATATCGCCAGATGATAATGGTTTCCACTTTTTATTTTGAATATAAGTAAGCACACGATTTATACTATTATGATGATTTTGTATGAAATTAATTTCGAGATTTAAACCATGATATCGTACAACACCAATATTTTCATTAATTCTTGCATGACGATGTCTAATAGTATGCTCGAATTTTCTCAGTTGACTGCATTGGTCACCATCTGTACAGACACGACGAATATCAGCAACATTGGAATGTGTATATGAATTTAAATGTTCTTCTTGATGAACTTTTCTGCATTTGCCATCGTATGGACAAAGATAACGAGCAATATGAATAGATTTTTCGTGATGTAATGGTGCTTTATTCTGACAATGACGGCCAAACCTGCAAACATGACCATATTGAAGACAATGTTCTTGACTTTTGATTGATACACTTGACATATCCATTGCTTCTGATAATTCAATATAAAATGGACAATGAAATGGTGTCAATGGACAAGGACAAGGAAAAGGATGTTTTTCTTCATTAAAATGTTTCTGATCATGGAAATGAGCACAAAGATTTCCATAGGGACAACGAGATTGACAATGTCGCAATGAAGTACAATGCTTTTTATCACGTTTTTGAAAATAAAGACATTTCTTTCCATATTCACATAATGGAACATGACAGAATTTGTTTAAATGATCTTCTTCCATATTTTCACAAGAACCTTTTTGTGAACAATACGATGGATGTTCGAATTTTTGACAATGTTTTTCATCATCAAGATACCAACATGCAGTACCATACGAACATTGAGATTTATCATAAGATGTAGCCATATCTACAAAACAGATCTAAAAACTCAACCGAATTTAATTTATGCTTTTTCGACGAAAAAAATCAACTAGTGACAAGTAATGCATTTCTTTGAAAAAAAACTTCTTATGAATTTGATTAACATGTGCTTTCTCTGTCTCCGCGCATACAACCGTCGTTTTTTTCTCTCGTTCTTTCACTACCTTTGCAACCAAACAAATGTAAACTCGTTTTATTTTCGCCGAATTTTCATTCCTTTGGTAGTTGCCATTTTTATTCTATCAGTGAAGCGCCTCTATACATCATTTTTCAAAAGTATTGATATTTGTCTTATAATTCGGCAAAACACTTCCTTGAGAATCCTTCGAAGTGATATGCTTTGCGATGAATCGAGTGATGGCAGGTCTGAATATAAAGCCAAGTACAGCGTTTCGTAACGCAATTGTAGTGCGTGTGTTTGGTAAAGCGAGACGTACACTTCCAGGGATAATTTTCTGAGCTTTTGTTACATAAGGACGCATCCATGTTTCATACTGTTTAAATGCTTTACTGTAATCCTGATGGCGTGAAAGTTCACCGGCCAGAATGTAAGCGCCAACAAGAGCTACACTTGCTCCTACGCCGCTAAGTGGAGAAGGACAGTAGCCTGCATCACCTACTAAAGCTACTCGTCCTTTTGACCATCGGTCCATTTTGACCTGTCCAACAGTATCAAAATAGAAATCATTTAAGGTGGAGAGTTCACGAAGAATTCGGGGTGCTTCGAAACCAGCATCACTAAATAACTTCAATATAAGATGCTTCTGCGTGTCAGCATCGAGTCTTTCGTAACCGCGTTCATTACTTCGAAAGCAGAGATACACTTGCGTTCTGTGTTGGTCATCTGGACGGAGTGCTACTGATCGTCCTCCAGGTGCAGAATAAAAACGTACCCAATTGCCATCGGACTCGCTGCGAGGAATAGAAAAAAATGCCGCATACAAGTTAGCATAAGAGATGGGTGATTCATCGCCGAACACGAGACGTCGAGTCTTTGAGTGTATACCGTCAGCACCTACGACTAAATCGAATTCGCGAATATTGCCGCTAGTAAACTTGACTTGCACTTTATCGTCACGATCGTCAATAGTTTGTGGGGAATCACCGAAAATACATTCGACGTCGTTACGTATATGTTCGTAGAGAATATTGTTTAATTCTGGACGTCGAATTTCAATCTCTTCAGCGGAGCGATTTTCACCAAAGCTATTTGCATCAAAACTGACTTGTGGTCGTCCAGCGCTATCGACAATGTGTATTCCTTGCTCTTCAGTAATCTTACTGCGAACTTTGCTTTCGATTCCCATACGCCAAGCAACTTCTTTTCCCTCAGCTTCTAGATTGACCCACTGGCCAGACAAACGTAGTTTCGGTGCACGCTCAACCATTACAGGTTTCATACCATAACGATGTAAAAAAAAGGCCAGAGCAGGACCAGCAATTCCTCCACCAACCACCAGAATATTGTAGTTTTCCCCTGATGCTTTAAGGTTAGATAAGGATCGACGTAGCAACATCAAGTGGATTTTGCACTGTGAATAAAGATGTATATGTCGACACGCGTAACACAATGATTTTAAGCGAAAGAAACGCATTTCTTCTATTCTGTCCATGTGAGAGAGAACGAAAGAGAAACGAAATAAAGGATAGAAGAAACAAACATACACCTTGAGGGTTTAAATTGCTATTATCACTTTTCTTTCTTTTATTTTGTAGTATGCGTGCAAAATGATCGTCTCATTTTGTGTGTATCTGTTATGCTTTATTCAATGTTCATATGCATTGAATAATGGACTTGGTAGAACACCTCAAATGGGTAGGATGGAGTACTTATAATCATTTTTTTTGCAATATCAATGAAACAATAATTCGACAAACAACAGATGCTCTGGTGGCAACAGGTCTTCTGGAAGGTCTATCCTTTTCTCTCTATGCGGTATGGTTCGTATTATTGGCGAACAACATATGATTAGTAATATCGATTTCGTAGGAATATATTACATACGTTATCTCATATTAGATTTTCCGTCTCTCTTACTCTAGAATAATGAGTTTGCTCAACTAGCTGATCGGATGTGATATTAGGAATATAAGTACATCTTAATCCAGAAGTGATTGCTGTTAATGAAGATCCATTGGGTATTCAAAGAAAGAAAGTAGCTTTTGCAGAATCATTTTGAAAATCAACAATGGATATAGAATGAAACAGACGGAACACTAAGAACTAAACAAGATCATTCAGCAGTTGTTCGAGACTTATGGACTCACAGAGATTAATTCGCATGCAGTAATGATGCTCAATATTGCTCTGGCTCTACAAAACAATAAAAGCACAAAAAAGAAAAGAATAAGCGATAAACTAATGTTTATTTGGCATTTTAATAATTCTAAATATGCACCAATCTAGTACCTAATACTTGAGTTATATCCTTCATAGAAGATTCTTTGAAATACTTGTCCCAACGTAAATTACACCAATTATGGAAGCAATCTTATGTTAATCATGAGTCACTGAAGAATGACAGAATTTTGAAACTTGAAACAAGAACAAAGATCAATATAACAATCTACAACTATAAATTTATGGTCTGAACCTATGGTAATATCTATCATGTCAACAGCTTATAAAATACTTAGAATGGTAGTTGTTTATATAAGACTCAACTGCAACAAACGAAATATGTCAATCAATCATTTTAAAGATATATCAAGAAATGTTCGTAATCTTATTTTTCGATAGTATTTCTTGGATAATTGTGCAACGTCTAAGATGGATGTGTATGCTGATGTATATTATGAGGAATAAGAAATGTATACGTATAAGTCAAAATCTGATATATATCAACGATAAAGAAAATATAAATACAGCAATTAGCTTTATCGCACGAAAAATAACTTTTATATTCATAATGAAGCATCAATGCATTTATTTTTGTTAGTTCAAACATACATAATTATAATGGAAAGAATAGTCCGTATATTGATTTTAATAGAGTAGAAATACGCCCATACTATTACCCGCCGAATTTGCAACACAAATGTCAGGTTTATTATCATTATTTACATCGGCTACACTCATACTGTTTGGACTTGTCATACTTCCAATTGGATAGGTCGTTTGATTGAAAAATAGAACACTGCTCATAACTAATAAAACTGCAACAGTAGCAAGAATCAAAACACAAACAATGTCAATACAAACAACTGTTAGCAAATTTTTCGCTCTAAAATATGATACTTTTTTCGTGTACTATCCAAGAAACAGATATGTATATACTTGATTATTCGGGCGTCAGTATTCATTATTTCTGATTCGTTCCAATTTGACATTGTCGTTTATGATAATTATGAATTTTATGTTTCTTTTTAGTCAGAATTAAATCTAATGTTTATATAGGCATCGGCGCTTTACTTTTGCGTCGTTAAAAAAGAAACAATTGTTACACCCTTTTACTGGCAAAAGTATCTAGACGGATTTCATTTAATTGCTTCATCATCACACGTCGCAACGTGCAAATGTCATGGAACAATTATTAATTGGATCAATGGATTGGCTGTGAATACACTTGTGTAACATTATCACATTGACCTGTATTATTAGAAATAATGATGGTATCGGTTGACTGTAGAATGATATTTAAATTGGCAATATTCATCAGAACACCTAGAGTAAACGTTTCTGTTAGTATTATAGTATACGTTTCAAACAATCCATTTCCATCGCCATAAAAAAGGTAGAGTAACTGGAAACGTACTTATAACGATGTCAAGATGACCATATCTATTAAAATCATCTAGAATAGGAGGACCTCTAGATAATAGTTCGCCATAAATATAAATTAATCTTGTTCTTGCACCAAATGTTCCATTAGCATATCCAAATAAGAGACCAAGTGCCGGTGCATGATTATAAGTGATAACAATATCGAGAATTTGATCTTCATTAAAGTCGCTAACAGCAATTGGATTTGCTGTAAAACCTTCGCCGAGAAAAGAACTTTTCCCACGTCAAATGAACCATTTACAAATAAAAAAAACGATAATCGTTCGATTAGTAGGATAGAGTAATGCAACATCTGTTACATTGTCATTATTGAAATCAGCTAAAAGAAGTCCATTGTGAACATAACCTGCGTTCGAACAGAAATCTATCAATTCTTTTGTATAAGATCCATTGGCATTACCAAAATATATTATAAAACCGGGGAGAAGATAGTCTGCCCAAACAAAATCCATGTAATCATCATCATTAAAATTAGCTGTCTGTATTATTGGTGATCTGACAGAATAGTCAAGATATATACGTATATCTACTTTGTTCAAATGTCCCATTACCATTTCCAAAAAAGATATACATAAGACTAAGATTGACGTCCACTGAAATACAGTCAAGTATATTATCGTCATTGTATGATATTGACATGTATTGAACAAAATATACAAAATATCGATCTGCAATAGATATACAAACTTTGTAGCTGGGAGATAATTCTCATTAAGTTCTATGATATACTCATTCCTATGAATAGTATCATTGCTACGTATATTTATATAATATTGAGTCAATTGAAAAGAATGCATTAACAGCTACAATATACGTTTGATTATTACGGAGAAAGTCACCGCCTACTATATAGTACTTTCGAATACGTTACGTACTACTACGAAGAAATACATGAATACAAAGATCTTGCTGATTGAATACAGCAAGAACTAGTGCTCTTCGTTTAAACTAGAGGATTGATGATAAAAATGTTCCATCTCTATTGCCATAAATAATTTCAAGATTATCTTCTGTATTTGCACTGACAATATCCAAATGTTGATCATTATCAAGATCTACGATAACAAACTTCTCGGGAACACCATTTGTGGGTATTGATGACATATTTTCGACTTGAAACGTTCCATTACTATTTCCAAATAAAATCCCAAAATAGTATTGTGTAATTAAAATAAAATCAATTTTATGGTCATGATTCAAATTCACCAGAAACAATGCCTACAACAACTGATTCTATGTTATTGAATAAATATCTATTCGATTGTTCGAATCTACCATTTTTGTCATCAATATTTACATTGACAATAAGAACACTTGATGACGATGTTGATATGAGTGGTGTCCAAGGGGGAAAAAGCGATACTTCATCTACTTCTGTACTCCCAGAAGTACAGTGGAAGTATTTGGGAGTATCATGGAAGTACGATGGAAGTACGTGGGAGTACAGTGGGAGTACAAGAGAAGTATGAAAAAATTTAAATATTAATATTTTTAAATATGCATAAGTGGCAAATATTAAGATAACAATTTTTGCAAAAGTTTACCATAGAATTGCGATACTTTTTGTACATCATCTAGTTTATAATTTTAATAAAATATATTATCGTTTTTGTCACCCCTAAGAATATTCTGCGTTATCATGATCTCTAGTTAAGAAAATAACATCTTTGAGTATTATTTTATGGTAACGATGACAACAACGTTCCGTTGATAGTTCGTTGACAGTAATAACGAACGAATCATAATCAACAGTAAAACTTCAAATTGAAATTTATTCTTATATTTTGTGTATTTATCTGTACTCCTTCTATTATATTTTTCATAATCATTATTGAATCTTTAATTAAACTCAACAGTGAAAGATTTTACGAACATATCAATGATACATACGGAAATTTAGTACTCAAAATTCTACAATATCACGATATCGATAGTTATGAAATTTTAAATCAAGTCAGTCTCAAGGAGTTAATCGATTTATTCGAAAAAGCTGACGATGAAAACTCGACACCTGTATTGATAAATCTTAAAAAAGAAATATGTATTAGTTCTGAAGATACATTTTCATTAAAAATCGGAACGAAAACGAAACTTATCTCATTATTAAAGTCAACTCATGATATGATGAAATGGAAACGACTTCAGTTACGTGTAACAAGAGAAATTAATACGAGAATCAATTGATAAAATTTTAGTTTAAATTAACAGAAAAGTTCATGGTATTGAATTTTCTGAGATATCAGAAGAGAATTTTAAGATTATTTTGGAACATGGAAATGATCTTCTTAGTTCAGCTTGTTCCATTCAATGTATTTGTGGTGATCGAATCAAATTGTTCAAGAAAAACCAACATTTTCAATTATCAAATTTGTCAAAACATTTAACTTTAATTAAAATATTTGAAACACTTTTTTTTCTCGTGAAAATGAAGAACCATTGCAAACTCCCACTCAATCATCAAGAAATCGATCGAATAACACTGCATATTTCAACAACAAGCAATGGTTATTTTTCGTAATAATAAAGACCAACATCAAGTCGTGTGCAGTCTCAAGAAGGTGTAACAACTAGCTCAATTGATATTCTTCAAATAAGATTTGTTTTGCTCGATATATTATTTCTTTTCAATGATAAATAAATGACATGAACCAACTAATATTCATTCTATTTCAGAAACTAGTAAACAGTCAACAACCATCAACAAGTCAATCAATTCGCAATCCATATTGTTTAAAATCTTTACATCAACAGGTATATTCGTTAAAAGAAAGGATTTTCTATTACATTTTTGGTTGTGTTTGACTGTAGGATTTGAATACATTACAAACAAAAAAACGTAAAGAAACCAACCTATAGAAATGTTCGAAGACCAACACGAACAACAACTGAAAAAGAGGTTAGTAAATTTCAATTCTCTTACATCGTGGCAGTTTTCAATTCAAAATAATTCAGATTTCATTCGATGAAATCACTTCTTCGTCAGGCATTTTACCTGTTTTACTTAAAACAATTCAATCAAATAATAATCGAACTTCTAATAATTATCGATATGAAGAGTCTGTACTTCGTTTTGCTGCGTGTGTGTTAATATTAGCAGGAGCATATGTTTACGAATTTCTTCGACTTAATTCTAAATGTCTTTTATCATCAATTCCAGAAGTAAACAGTGTTTACAAACAAAACCCATATGCTGAAGCCGAGTTTCGATTCGAAGAATTCCAAGATTTGTTCAACACGAATTCTCGATCCCGTCTTGTCAACGTATATATGCTACAGCCAATATCCACTCCTAATTGTGTAAAACCATCGGCAACTGTACTTTCTGCAAACGGAATCGATTCAAAAGTATCATCGATTGACGTTCTTAAGCGATGGTTAATGATTTTCTTCGAATTGCGTTCACGAAATATATTCACATTAGGATTTTCAACAGACGGTGATCCTAAATATCTCCGCGCGATGAGATTAGCATGCAATTTTTTTTGTCAAAAATCAAACGATCAATATAATTAACGACAATCTATTGCTCACAATCGAAATTCCGCCAAATTGGTGTTCGTGGTACTTTTTAAAACCTACTCAATTGTTCTTGTTTTTCCAAGACGGCATTCATCTTTGTAACAAGATGAGAAATCGATTATTATCACGAAAGGTTTATTTTCATATGGGTCGTTATCAAATCTCGGTCCAACATTTACATGAATTAATTGCATCATCGAATAAAATCGACACCAATTTATGTAAATTTGATTTGATGCTGAAGGACAAACAGAATTTTCCTGCTTGTCAAAAGATTTGTTATCAGCAAATAATGACTATAATGGCACATATGCATATCTATTAATAATTAATTTATTAATTGTGGCGTATACAGAAAGTGGAATACCTTTAGCTACATGAATATTTTATGGATGGATTATACTATTTTTTATTCGCTTATGGCGACTATGGCTGTTTAAATCTCGAAAGACTCGTCGCAAGAAAACGTCTGATCGGAGTTTTTTCATCACATCGAATGCTCACGCATTAATTTTTATTTGTTTGCTTATTCATAAAAAAATCGTGCCTGAATCTGTCGCAGATTCAATTCACTTATTTTCATCGCAACCATGTGAATCCATATTTCGAGATGCTCTCTCTCTCTGGCGTTTATTCGACTAGAATAAATAAATTGAATGCACTCACTGAAATCAAACACAAACTTTTCGATATTGAAGATTCGTCAAAGATGTCAAAGCATCTGTTACAATTAAATACCTTAACTGAATCTGAAATACTTATTCTTGATAATCGAGATTATGATAGCGGCGAAGAAGAATTTTACCATGATGATCCGTCAGACGATGATCATCCATCGACAGCAAGTTTCGAAAATGTACAATCGACTACATACTCAGGTGTTTATTATTATTAAAACAATTTCTTTTATAAGAAATTTCGAGATAATATTCAACAGGCGATCGACGTGTTCATGAATATTTGAATTTTGAAATATGAGAAGATTTTGAAGTGACTTCATTATCATATTCAAATAATAGTATTATACAGATATGTGTATTATTCACGAGGAATTTTCTATTGAAATAATTGATATTTCGAGAATTCTACTATAGAACGATTGAAACCAATAAAAAATATTCCTATCAATGATTTTCCATTTGATGATTGAGATGAATGATTTGAAAAATTCGATAATCAAATACTTTCCGCAAACTTATTATTCTAATTATTGTCTATTATGTTCTAGGGCTTCGACTAGTTCAATCAATTCCAACAGCTAATTCATGTAAATATTTTCCTGTGTATATCCAAGGGAAGAAAATGTATCTACACAGGCCGACAGCTGCATGGTACATGCAAGAAAAACAACTTCACTTGCCAGCTGATCGACTACAACGAGTACAGTTTAGAGAAGAATAGACTTTTTATATGCTTATATCGATTTGTACAGTGTACTCTTTTTTTTTATTTTGTTGTACTAATCATTATATTTTTCGATTCATTATTTTATTTTATTGCTAATATGGCTATTCATCAGTGATGGAAACGGTTCGGTTTCAGTTCGGTTTAAATATGTTGAAAAAGTGATTCGATTCGGCATAGTTGTAGAAAAAAGTAAAACAGGAGTACTATGGGAGTACAGTGGGAGTGTGAGCACTCGTACTTCCGCTTTTTCCCCCTTAAGTTGGAAACAAATTCACAACGTAGACGAAATATGGAAAAAACTCTAAATCATCATAGAACGACAGGATAGACAACTTTGAATCCAACCTGGAACCAACCGATTTCAATAATGTTGAATTGATTTGTGAAAGAAATCGATTAAAAGCATCATAAATCGGATAACAATTGAAATTGTGTAAATGTTCTACTATGCCAATCATTCTTGTCAACAAAATTTTGAAATTTAAACACATCAATCCACGAAACTACTTCGCCTAATGCTCTAAACACACAGAGAATACTCACTGAAGTAGTTAATAAGAAAATGAGTTTCTGTTCGATAATGAATATTTTTGAATAAATTCAATTGTTTTAATGATTGGATTGATTTGAATCGATTTCTATTTTGAATTAGTAGAACATCAATGATCTGTGAACCAAATCAACGAAGTAAAAACAACAAACACTTGGTTTAGTTTGGGAAAATGATCCAATAATAATTGCAAACATTTCATTTCAGACCAGTTGTCATTATGAAATGAATACCACCACAGACAAGCCTATCGTAGATATCATTCTTAAAAATGAATAGTGCCTTTTGATATGCATTGTAAGTATTGACCGCGTCGTTTTCTAGTTCGAACACATAATTCATACCAAGAGCTGAAAGTAAAACATTGGCAAGAATTGTTGTTTTGAAATAGTCAACAAATGAAGTCATTTGACCTGAGTATTATTAACGTCATTTTCGATTTCAATAATCATTTCTTTTGACAATGAATTAGAAAATCCCAATTGACATGAGAACTTGCATTTTCAAAATATAATCCATTTATCCATTGGTTGTCAACAAAAATAATACTTTGACATATGGGATGCATTACAAGATCGTTGGAAACAAATATTTCCAATAGAATAGTTACCGTTGTACATGGACACGAAACATTTTCACCAGAAATTGACGATAATTTAGTGAATGTATCGTGTGTTATATCATGCTTAACAACAGTAGCAGGATCGGTAAAAGTATGATTTTCATCGTAATCATTTTCATCCAACATGAAAAGATTATAATTAGTTACCTTTTTGTAAATCCATTCGAATAGAGTCTTGACAATCATGATTACTATATTCAATATTAACACAAAAAAAATTGCAAATTTCTATCGTTGACGCGAAGAGAAAAATACATCATATCTAATAGCACTTGAAAAGTTTATTAAAAAGAAAAGCTTGAGGAGAGATATATGACATTAGTTGTATTTCAATCTTGATAAACAGAACAAAAAGAATCAACTCAAGTTTTAATGATTGTTTTTCGATATTCACTGAAAATAATGAACCTGTAAGGAATTGAGATTTGTTCAAATTTCTAAGTTGAATTAAATAAGTAATCATTGGTATGTTTTCCAATGAAGAACCGATCAGAGTTCAAAATGTTAGTGTTTGTACCGACATTTCAAATTGACAAAAAATAAAAAGAATATATTTGTCATTAAATCTAGAGAGTATGTTTTTCTTTTCAGCTTTATCATTTAGTTTGAGAGATGTGGGCTTTTTTTCTGAGTTTAGATAAAATTCAAGTTTTAGATAAGAAAATATTCGTTTAAATATACTAGTAGAACAAGCTGTATTTCTTATTTCGTGTTTTATATAACAGTGAATGATGTCTTCTGAAAATATCGATATTATAAGAACCAACTTAAGAATTGTAGAAAGGATTGATGACGAAGAACATCAGGCAATCATGGACAGTAGTATCAATATTGAAGTAGATCATGATCCAATTTTGGGATTTGCTGCAGCGCCTTTATTACCCTTAGCCAAAGCATGTGCTCCATTGAACAGTATGATCTATAATTTATGGTTCTATATTCAATTGGCATTGGATGGAACTCCCGAAGAACCTCCAAATGAATTGACAGTTGGTGAAAGTGCTGCAATTCGTCTTTATACAATCGAATGGCCGAGACCACATTGAAGTCTCTATTCTATGCTCAATCAAACTCTCAAGTCGACAAATCGTGAAGATCTTCGGCCCTATTTCAAATACCTTAAATTGTTTTTAACGGCCGTAGCTAAATTGCAATGTGTTCCACCACAGACAGTTTGGAGAGGTGTAACTAAAGATTTTAGTGCACAATTTTCGCCTGGTACTCAAATAACATGGTGGTCATTTTCATCATGTACAACTACGATGACTGTACTCAATAGCAGCATGTATCTTGGTAATAGAGGATCACGAACTCTTTTTTCCATTGAAACTATCAATAGTCGAACAATACGTGCTCATTCACATTATGAAGGCGAAGATGAAGTTCTTCTGTTACCTGGCACGACCATGGTTGTTCAATCAAAACTCAATCCAGCTCCTGATCTTCATATCATTCATTTGAAACAAGTCATACCAAAAGAAACATTATTGGAACCGCCATTCAAAGGTAACTTTTCAATTTTTAAATAATCTCTTTCTATCTTTTTTTCGTAAGGTGCCAACCTTTATCCAAAAAGCTTGTAAGTTTCTAATTTCATTTTTTCTTTGAATATCATCTTCATCTCTCTTTGTGCGTATCATGTAGACGTCCTTGGTATCACAAAAAAAGATTTACAATTCCAATCAGTCTAATCACTACTATGTTAATCGCTGCAGCCATCATTCTATTCTTCGTAATATTACAACCTCAACGCCCATCTCAAATGTGTACGAGACCTTATACATATGCCAATACTTATTCTACTGGCAAAAATTCATCGTCTGTCACATTCAGCTATTCAAACAAAGTGGCAAACGATAAACGATCATTACTAACAGCAGACAAAAATGGAACCTTTCATACCAGAGGCATTTATCATACCGGTCATTTCCCACAGTCTATTATATCAGCTGATTTCAATAATGATGGAAAGGTGGATGTAGCAGTGGTCCATGATGATAATATTTGTATACTTTTGGGAGATGGTAGCGGAACTTTTGAAAGTAAGCAATGTTATAATGCTGATGGCGGTGCAGTCTCTTTCGCAGTAGGAGACTTTAATAATGACAGCAAAACAGATTTAGCAGCAGTTAGTTTGCTGGAGTACAAATTGCTTGTTTTTTTGAATCAGTGTGAATAATAAATATATGAGAAAACGACAAGGCACAAACAATGTTGAACACACCTCGATCTTCACTAAATCGTTTTGTTTTGTAGTCTCAAAATAGAAATAATGCGTGTTGTCAAGGCATATCATTGAAAGAAAAGAACGTTGAAGTGGAAGAAAAACAATACATGCACTTTTAATTTCACTTTGAATATTTTTTCATGAGGACAATTTTGTTTTCATGCTTTTCTTTTTTTTTCCAATGTAGAAATAATGCAGATTTTGAATATAATTGTGATTCTAAGTATTCATGTATATTGTTCTGGTGGTGTTACTGCTAAGAATAATGACAACGATACGTTCATTTTGAATTTAACAATGAAAGATTATGAATCATCTGAAGTCAGTAGACATGTGTTGTTTGTTAATAAATGAAGATGAAATTTGAATTGAAATAGATGGATGAAATTGTTTATATGGCATATCAAATACCCGATGAAGAATGGTTCGTGAGTAAGAAATTATTTCAATGAAAGTAAATATATTTGTTTTTGTAATTTGAGTTGGATATCGACCATTAGCTGAAATGAATACAGTTCATCATATGGATACATTTGCGTGTGAAACACTTCTTTCTCAACAATTTTTTTGGTCTGTGTTCTCTTTGAAATAGTTGTTGTTGTAATTTTCATTGTAAGATTGTAGGAAAGGAAAAGATGGTGTGATATGTGGAGTAGGCGCACAACAAATTCTTTATGGTTGGGATCGAAATGGTTTGCCAACATATTTTCCCGAAGATATTGGTGTTGCTATTGGAAAGAATACACCATATAAATATCTTGTTCTCAATATTCATTATCTTCCCATGGTCAAACATGATTATTCGGGAAATCAATTGATTTTCACTCGGAAACGGTTAGTCTTTTTCTCTAGAGATTAGAATTTTAAAATGTTCGATGATTATATTAGACAAAAATATCGCGTTGGTGTTGTATTAGCTGGAACAAATTCTATTGCAATACCACCAAAAACTCGAAGTAAATTTCTAATTTCGAATTAAATGATGATTTGTCGTTATTTAGATGTTAAAATTCCATTTTCATGTCAATATCATGGAGTTAAACTTTCAATATTTGCTGCTGGTGTTCATTCTCATCGATGGGGTTTCATTTCTTCTTTTAGTTTGTATTGAAAAAGAAAGTTTTGTTTAGGACGTGTTATTTCATTGTATCGTTTTCAAAATGGAAGAATAACCGAAATAATCGAAGGTAATCCTCAAGAGATTCATCATTCAAATCGATTATCATCTCTTATTGAAATTGTCGATGGTGATTATCTTATGGGACAATGTATTTATGATAACGATGATGATCAATTTCTTCACGTTGGGTAACGAATCGTTTGTTTGTTGTGTGAATGATTGATTGTGTTTTCTAGTGCAACACATAACAATGAAATGTGTAATGTCATAGTTGGATATTGGTACAATGCTTCCGAAAATCAATTCCTCAACGGTCAAATTCCATTGGGATCTTGTTGGGACAATTCATTTCCTCATTTAATTAAGTAAATCTATTCATCATCTATGAACTTCTATTTTTTCTGTTTTATGAAGGTATATTCCGGTGTCAACCAAACAAATTTTGTTGATTGAAAAGAAAAAAGAAATATTGTTGTTCTGCCTGTTGATAATAACAACAATACTTGTTATGGGATTGATTTCAGTTCGTATTATTCGAAAGAACTATTTGAAAAACCACCAATATGATGGTTATCATCGATTAGAACAATTTCAAAGCTAAAGTTCTTCATCAGAAACTCGTTCAATTGGTTGAAAATCATCGTCTCTAGAGTTGACATAAATATATAAACAATAAAAAGACAGACGATGATGATAATGAATATTGATTGTTATCAAAGATACATTGTCCAATGAGATAATAATTGATAAGTTTGATGAAATTCTTGTGGATTGACTTTTGCAATCCTATATATGAATTTCATTAGTTGAATTTACTTGGAGTTAAAGGTGATAATGTAAAAGGAAAAAAACAAACCGTTTTCGAGTGAAAATCAATTGATTTCCTGAATAATCCTTTGTGAATCTTCGGGAAAACGAAAAGGCAATACATCTCGATCCCAACCATAGAGAAGCATTGTTAACTCGTACTATCGCTATGCAAACTTCACCTTTTTTTTCTACGTTAAGTAAAAATGAAATTGTATTTTTCTTCCAGTACTTGTTCACTCCCTGTTGAGTAAATACGTTTTACCTTGGCCACAAAAAAAGATTACATACATACAGATAAGATACACGTGTTTATTTTCATAATAATGAATGAAAAACAACGTTTATTAGACGACAATCATCATGAGAAAAAACAAACATCGATTCGTTTTCATCAGTTGGTAAGTGACTTATTCATAAGTGTACCATACTACTTCGACATTTTGTCTATATAATTAGTTTCGTTATGGTGATGTAACTGATGGTATGATATTATTGTTTGGTGTATGTGCTTGTTTAATACATGGTATACAGTGCTGTGAAAAATTATAGGGTCACCTTGCTTTTTTGCATTTTTTTGCAATTTTTTTTTGGTTATTGACTTATTTTCATCCGAAAAAGTTCATAAGTATTTAGATTCGAACATACTCTATCATATTTTATTGCAATAAAATATGATATAGTATGTTCGAATCTATATACTTATGAACTTTTTCGGATGAAAATAAGTCAATAACCAAAAAAAAATTGCAAAAAAATGCAAAAAAGCAAGGTGAGCCTATAATTTTTCACAGCACTGTATGTTTTGGTTTGTATCTTCTATTGTTTGGACGATTGACTGGTATGTTTGGCATACAATCATTTGTTGATCATTGTTTGAATGGACAGCAAAATTCATCGACGAATTCATCAAAGTATATTCATTGGTTGTTAAGTATCAGTACTATTCAATTGATTGCTGCTTCATTACGACATTTTCTATTCGAGTTAACTGCTAAACGACAAACAAATCGTATACGTATTCGTCTTTTTCAAGCAATTCTACAAAGAGTAACAAAAATATGTTTGGATATTTCGAAAAAAAACCGATTTGTACGATTGATTTAGAATATTTGTTATTTTGATAAACATTCAATTGGACAATTGAATGCTAAACTATTCGAGTAAGATTTCGAACTGAAATGACTTTGATATTGATTTGTTGATCAATTGAAAATTAACATTGATTATGATATGTTTTATACTTTTTGTTATCGTTACTGTTCATCTATTTACAAAGTTGACAATGAGAGAAGCAATCAAAGAATTCATTGCATATTCAAAAGCTGGACAAATTGTTCAGGAAGTGTTCAGTTCATTGCGTACTGTTCTCTCACTTAATGCTAGTCAATTCGAACAAAAACGGTAAATTTGAATAATAATAACCGCCAATGAACTCGATGCATCTTATTGGAATAGTATTCGAAAGGGTGTAGCACTTGGTACATTTATTGGATGGCTTTATTTTACTACATATTTAATCTATGCATTCACTTTTATTTTTGGTGTTGTTTTTATGCACGCCGAAGAACGTGATAAATCAATGATCTTGTTGGTCTCATTGGACCTTTTCTACAAACATACGGAGAAGCTCAAGCAGTGGCAAACCCAGTCTTTGAATTAATCGATGAGCCAGAGGAATCAAATGTAATTGAAAGAGAAAATGAATTAGTTGTTGATGGTGACATACGATTTGATAATGTCAATTTTGTTTATCCTTCTCGACAAGATTTCTCTATTCTTCAAAATCTAACTTTGGTAGCACGAGCTGGCGAAACAACAGCTCTCATCGGTCCGAGTGGTTCAGGTAGTATTTCGTTTTCTAGTCAAGTTTCGATTAAAGTGCTTTTTTTGTAATAAAAGGTAAGAGTACGTGTATGTCACTTTTGCTACGATATTGTGAACCTTCATCGGGCCAAATTACTATAAATGGACGATGTTTAACTGATTACAATCTTGAATAAGTTCGTTCACATATTGGAATCGTTAGTCAAGAACCTGTATGTTTTTCTATTTTTATTTGTTTATTCTGTGAGAGAAGAGAATAATTGAATTAAATTTTATTTAATACAAGTATCTATGAAAATATTCGTTATGGAAAACAAAATGCAACACGAAACCAAATTGAAGAAGCAGCAAAACAAGCGAATGCACATCATTTTATTATGCAATTACTTTCTGTTTGTCTATTGAAATTATTCGTTGGTTTGTTTTTGAGACTTAGATATTGTTTAGAAATATGAAACATTAGTCGGTGAATCTGGTGTTCAATTGAGTGGTGGAGAGAAGCAACAAGTGCATTGGATAGTACAAGTCAACAAATTGTTCAAGAAGCATTAGATCGAGCGTGTAAAGGTATTCGATAGTGTTGACTTCATTTTCTATCGAATGAATTTATATTTGTTCGAGGTCGTACGACTATTGTCATTGCTCATCGTATTTATTTGCTTTCGAATAGAACAGTCATTGAACAGGGAACACACGACACTTTAATGGCTCAAAAACAGAGTAAATATTAACAAATGATCAATGCAACTCAAATCGATGACAACGATCACCCTCAAGTTAATCGACTACAAATAGATGATGAGGATGATGATGACAAACAAACTGTTAATGAAGCTCAACCATCAAGAAATCGATCAACATTTTAAAGATTATTGGCTATGAATCGACCCGAATGGATGATTATTCTCGTTTGTTGTATCATCTGTACTGCTATTGGAATGACACAACCATTGTTCGCTATTCTACTCAGTCGTATTGTTAATGTAAAGTATATAATATCGAATTGTTGACATGAATTCGATCTATTCGATTGATATAGACATTCCAAGATTGTACATACGATGAATAACGACGACAAGTGATTCAATTGAGCATTTTATTTTTATTATTGGGTTTGTTCTGCATCGTTTTGCGTTTGTTTCAAGTAGGAATATAAAATAAGATGTGTATTGATATGTGATGTATAATAGTTCAGTGCGTTTTCAATGTCTGGTTGGCAATTAACGAAACGTGTTCGTCCACGAGCTTTTGAAAGTCTTCTACGTCAAGAAATCGGATATTTTGATCGATCTGAAAATAGTTGTGGTGCAATTAGTGGTCGTTTGTCATTGGATGTAATGTAAGTTCAACAGATGATTGGTACACGTCTTGGAATTGTTTTTGAAGCTCTAGTCATGTTCATATTTGGTCTTATTTGTTTTTATTCTTGTCTTCTTCGATATTCGTTGTCAAGCACAGATGAATACTCAAAATTCTCTCATTTTAGCCCGATCAAACTCAGTAAGACTGAATGACACTCCGTTAACTTGTTTCTTGTTTCGTGATTTAGTTGGTTGTCGAGGCTATTTATAATATACGTACCGTCAAACAGTTTCTTCTTGAGCTATCTATTGGCTTACTCTTATTCTTGTTCAACGAAACGAATTCAAATTGCAAGATGTTATCTAGTAATTAATAAACGAAATAATTGACAAAACGTTCGACAAATTCTATCTGTTTTCAGTGTCTTTGCCTTTGCCAGTTTCTTTTCTCAATCAATAAGAGTTATTTCAAGCTTGTATGTCAACATCAAATTGAATTGTTCTATTTATTTATTTATTTGTGTGAATAGAAGTAAAGAAATGGGTGCTTCAGTATCAGCTGCTCGAAGTTTATTCGAATTATTCGATCGAACCCCATTGATTGATAATGGATCAACTAAAGGACAAGAGTTAGTAATTACATATATATATTCATTGGTTGTGAATGTTGATAATTTTGAAATATAGATTAATTTTCGTGGTGAAATACAATTGAATCAAGTTAAATTTGCGTATTCATCTCGACCGACAACGTGCGTTCTCGATCGATTTCAATGATTGATCAATTTTGAGAGTGTTGATATAGGTGCATCTGGTTGTGGCAAATCGACACTTATTCAAATTCTCGAATCGATGGTGTGAATATTCGTCAATTGAATCTTTATTGGATTCGTTCTCGTCTTGGTCTTGTCGCTCAAGAACCAGTCTTATTCGATTTGACAATTGCTCAAAATATCGCCTATGGACTCGAAAATATTTCTGAAGAACAAATTCGAGATGCAGCCATCAAAGTTGTCATCTATTTTTATTGTGTATTGTTAGGGTTACGAGACAAAAGTAGGCCCAAAAGGTAATCAAATATCTGGTGGTGAAAAACAACGTATTGCCGTTGCTTGTGTTCTACTTCGACAGCCAAAGATCTTACTGTTAGACGAAGCAACGAGTGCCATGGATTCCTATAACGAACAAGTATTACAAATGACTCGATCTCTCTCCAAAATTGTCTTTTTCTTGCACTTAAATAGATGATCCAACAATCACTTGAACAAGCTCAAATTGAAGATCGTTCACGAACATCAATTGTCATTGCTCATCGTCTATCAAATGTTCTTTAACAATATTTAATCAATCTTTTTTTTTCTAATCAAAGTAAACACGTAAACAAGAGAGAAAGAGAAAGAGAAAGAAAAAGAAAAAGAATACTTGGTTGAATGAGTATTATACTAGTCAGTAAATATCATATGACAAGGTTGATTTTGTTATTAAGTTTAATAATTACAGTTGTTGTTGTTTGTAATGGAAAAGATGCTGATCGATCGTTGATGTGCTTAGATGAACCTTATAGAATTCCGATAAAGTCAATGCGTTCGCTTCGTATGACAGTGAATCGAACTGTGTGGAGACAAAGACAAGTTGTTTCAATCGAATTCATCAACAATAGTCGTCAAATTCAATGTGAAGGCTAATTATTTGGATCGAACATGGATTGATTATTCTTTAAAAATGAACTATTTCAATAATGAAACCCATTCTATGAATTGTTCTATTGGTGTTGTTACCGTACCACTTTTACGTTTAAGTACTCGTATTTACGTCAAATCGATTAACAGTTATTTTTAATGGTGATTTAAACTTATCTGTATTGATGTCATTTGTAATGATGCCTCTTTGGCTTTACACACTTGGAACTTATGCCTATTTACGACATCTCAAATTGTTAATTCCATTTCAAGAGCTCATTAAATCATTGTTGACTGCACTGATTCCATTGTTTGTCGGCATAATTCTTGCTTATTTTATTCCTCGAATCAAACCTTTTGTGAAAGGTATTATTAAACCTGTTCTTATTGTTTTTGGTACATATGTTAATTTTCATTTATTTTCTCATATTGATTGGCGAATAGGTTTGACAGCGCCATTATTATCGTGGTTTGGTTATGTAATCGGTGGTATCGTCGGTTGGATACGTATTAAAACAATTGGTATTGACTTTCTAGTTCTTCTCTATTCTCTTCCTGAGCCTGACAACTATCGATCTACTGTGATTGCAATGATTATTCTTTATTTATCATCGCAATCGTTCTATGTTTTCTTATTCATCAGTTCCATTCGAAAGAAATTTAATTTTATTTAAAAGTTATTTGAAATGTTCGAATTTGCATTGGATGAAGAAGAATAGTTGTTGTATTATTAGAGATCGACGAAGGAAAATTGCAAAAAGATGATTGATGATCGTTCGTTGTTGCCCAATTGAATCGATTGATTTGATGTTAATTGATCGAGAGTTAATAAATGAAGATTCGATGAGATTGTCAAATTGAGTAATGATGACCATTGGTTCGATGAAGACGAGCACTCATAGAAGGTGAATCAATGATTAACAAATGTTTTCCACGGACAACAAGACCTTGTCCATAGACAGTTTCATTTAATGGTTGTTCCCATGAATTTTGTTGAGAATAAGGATTCGACTATTAATTGAATAATAATTTGCACTAACATTTTCGAAGACAGTTACGAATTGAATGTTTGTATCATAACGAATAATTAATTCTTTGCCAATATGATCATCAATTGGAATGAGTCCAACAATCCAATCGATTTCAATTGTTGACGTATTTTCATAGACATTGATCTCTTTACTTATCCAATCATTAAATACAGTCAAAGCTGACGAGACGAGATTTGATTTTCTACATGTCAAATTTCGATTGATATTAACTGGTTGTGGAATGGATGTCAATGGTCGAAATGTATGTATATGGACCTGAATTATTTGGATGACCTTCACATTCACATAATACAAATTTATTTCAATTCATCATCATTATGAATAAAACTTACTATGATACCAATAGAAACCTTGATTAGAAAATGACACCGAAATATTCTTTTGCAAATTAATCATTTCAATTAGATTTCCTTGTCCATCAAATTCAACTTGAACAAACTCAAAATAATATGAAAATTCGATAGATTTGATGTCGAATTAAAATTAAATTACTTGATTTTGTAAAATACATTGTTCATTCGATGTTGTTCAACAATTTTTTTCAAAATAAAAAGAATTAAAACCAAATGGTGGTAATATGGATTTGAATAAGATTTCATTTTTCGCACGACTAATTCTTCCAGGAATATTTTCAATTCTCATAGGAATTGGAATCCAACCGAATGAAACCAATTGACCCATTTAATGTTGATACAAACTAAAATAAACAAAGAGATAAATCGAATTTAACGTCTTTCAAAAAAAAATGTTGGTACACGATGTTGATTTTCAATTATTAAACATTGACTTATATTTAATGATTGACAATAATTTGTGATAAGCATTATCAGGGCGGCCATTTCTAAAATTCGAAATGGGGTTTTTGAAAACCTAAATGGGGTACATCATTTTTCTCAATAAATAGGTAAATTCTATAGAGAATTGAAAACGACGCATGTTTTTTCGAAATTGAAATATGACGTTTTCGTTGTTTATAATGTATTGCAGATTATTGTTGATCGATTTCATAATAAAAAATAAATATATCAACTAGAATTCCACTCGAGACAAAGCCGAGTAGATAAGGCGGCTGACTGCAATTCCCCAATGTGCAAGAGTTAAAACAAATAGAGTTAGAATATCAGTCAAAGTCTTTGACTCAAAGACATACGTTGTGCTTTTTTCTAATCTCATTGATCACTTGAAGAATAAGTTTTACAAAGGATCTCTAACAACCATTACTCGATCTCTCTTTTTCTGAAAGACTCTACATTGAATTTCGAAAAACAGATTTCAGAATATTGTTTGTCAGATTCTGAGGATTCTGAATATATTTTTTTCTTTTCAAAATGATGCACAATTACTTAGAAAAGTTGGCGTAATTGAAGTGTGACTCATGCGTCCGTAGGAAGAATAAGAAGAAGAATTTTGCTAGGCAACCAAGCTAACTGAAAGCAATAAGTCGTCTTGCTGCAATAAATTATAGTACAAAATAAGTAAAAACGAAAATAATACAAAAACTAAAAACAAGCAATCTACATCGGTAAATGTAATGTGAATTTTAAGTAAAACAACATTTCTTAAAGTTGTATTTTTCGGTACTACGAGCACATTTGATCAAGTCCGGTGAAGATTGAACAAATTTTAAAAACTCATTACATCTCATTTGACAATTTAATCTTATTTTTAATTCAGTAGCTGTAGTTTCTGCCGGCATAGAATATCGATAAGCAGTTCATGCATGTTTCATGTGACTAAATAGATACATTCCACCATTTGCAATTGAAAAATCGCTTTTCCATATCGAACAATGAGCGGAATATTTATTCGTTTTATATTGTCGATGAATCTGAATCATCAGAAACTTCGATTTCATAATCACTATTCGAATGTATTTCAATGTCAAAGCTAAATAAGTTCAATTCAAACAAAAATCTAAAGATGCAATTATCTGTAAATGAAAATACGAACCCAATAAGGCAATGAAAATGAGACACAACAACTAGCTGAAATGAGTGTATAGATTATCAAACAAAAGCAGCAGCAAAAGCGAAGCGCAATGATGCTACATAAGAGAACATTTGTGTCGCTTTATTATTGACTATTTTGTCACGAATGCTTTTATTCATTAAAGATGTCTATTTCAGGGCGACATTTTCTTTGATAATATCGAATTTTTTAAAATAAATCTTTGACATATTATGAAGTAAATTAAAATGTCAAATGGAGTACAGTTGGCCGCCCTGAGCATTATTCACAACACTAACGAGAGCATCATCAGTTCCCGTAATTGCATCATGATGTTGAATAATTGCCATAGATTCACTGAAACGAAAGAGATCATTTCTTCGATTGAGATTGGCAAGAGCATTTAATTGTCGAGCTATTTGAAGAATATTATTTGAATAACGTTCGTAACGTTTCAATGCTGGTCGTGATGTAAAATAACCAGTCCAAATCGAATGTTCATTCGTTGTCCAATTTCGATTCATTTGATTTAATGAATATAAATAACACGATGACGTCGAATAGAATACATTCACATTACTTTCTTTATTAATTTATCTAAATTTTTAAACCAACCATGACCATTTTGATAATGAAAATCACTTCCCATTGTCATCATCAGATGATTTGTTCCATAACTTTCATCAACAAATGTTTGAACACGTTCAGGTATATACATAAAATATAGAACAAATTCAATTGTGAATACGAATTGAAACTAACCATAATCGGTTCATCTGAACAACGATAATCAAAACATAAACCATTTGGTGGAGTATAATCACTTCGAAAAATGCCAGTAAATAAACAACTTTGACGACCTAAACGATTATAAATGCATTCCATTTATTTAGATAACACAATATAATCATCTTTACAATAACTGTAATTCTACAAAACATGTCTTCATCGGTTCTTGTTCAATTCGTTGTTATGATCGTTCTCTTCTCATTTATTTATATGTCATCATCAGCTCGAATTGAACTTTTCGAACACAGTGACCACAGAGGAACACAATTAGTTGGTATGGAGACATTTTTATTTTCGATTTTTACTCGTATTTAGATCGGGACGGCTCATGTTACAATGTGGACGATTGGGCAAATGATAGAGCTTGAGCTAAGTGACCAACATTATTTAAAATGTATAAGTATTGATTGCGTCTCAAATCTGGGATAGAAACTTGTGAGCGCATTTGACATGAGTGGATATTTTGGGGTTGACATAGACCCCACAAAAAGAAACTAATTGCGGCCGCATAATTTATTTTTCGGGCGAGAAAAAACTATTGCGTCTAAAGCTTACTTCCTACTTCGATGGAGCTTTTGTTGTCCTTATCGTATTGAAACTGAGCTGGGAGTTAATGATAAGTGATTTCATTCATGGTGGGAATATTCCCACACTCAAAAGATAAAGATTTATTATTGAATAGAACAGTAACTAATATGGAAAGTGAAATAAATTGTGTTTTTTTTTGTCATTTTATCTATGGCGTCATGGGAGACTATAAAATCCATAGTGTTCTTCTCTATCATCAACACTCAACACAATCAAAAATGAAAATGCATGATAACACGGATTCTTCTATAGCAATATTACGAAAATACCAGAGAAAAAATAAAAGATTATGTCTTTTATTTGTATTTACCACCATCCTCGTTATCTGCTTTATGTCTTTATTTCTTCATCAGCTTTCGAAACAACACCGATGTAGTAGAGAACGCATCGAATGCAACTCGAGATTGGCAAGCATTCCCGCACCGAACAAGCAGAATACCGGTAAATATATATTCGATAATATGTCTATTAAATATATTCATGTTAAGAATGTTCAAGAACTCCTGTTATTCAAGGTAACAAATATTGTTGTTCTTGAAATAAATTCAGAAGACTGATCAAAAGATTCTTTTGTCTACAGATGCACTCAATAGTACATCCAGACAAGCACCGAAAATCTGTTCAACAGCCAGATGGAATGGAACGGGGGTCACTATTGCTGGTAGAGGAATGCCTGGTTTTTCTTCGAATGAATTCTCAAATGGGAAGAAGGTGCAACCGAAGGTCGTATAGTGGCTGGTGGCAATGGCAAAGGAAATCGATCAGATCAGTTTGATGTTATAACAGCAATATTTTTAGATCATGAAGAGAGCATCTATGCAGCAGACCAATACAATCATCGAATTCAAAAGTGGGAGAAGAATAGTAAAAGTGGAAAGACAATAATCGGTCAATATGGCCGTGGTAAAGGTTTACATCAAATAGATAATTGTTGGGGTCTCTATGTCGATAAAGAATTGAGTATTTAGCAGGTGCACATGTAGGACAGATCGTCGCCGTGGTGACGAAGCCAATCGGAATTTATATTGATAAATCGAACGATAATCTTTATGTCGCTAGCTATAGTCACAATGCTATATTACGATTCGATAAAACCGGTAAATTTCTTCGTAAGATTGGCACAGAATTCCTCAAAAGTCCTTATGATTTTGCATTGGTACCTGGTACATTATCAATGAATCCATCTGTGATGATAGCAGATAGTGAAAATCATCGAATAGTAAAGATGCAGATGAATACAGATGATAGTATGGAAATTATCATAGACAAGAAAGAAAATCAATTCAATGAACCACGAAGAGTACGTTTTGATTCCAAAGGAAATCTAATCGTTGCCGATTCAAACAATGGCCGAATACAAAAATTCTTTTGAAATATTTCGATTAAGAAGCATCATTATCATTTGTGTTTTTATCGAATCATACGGATGTGGCAAATGCGGTTCATTGTAGAGTACGTTGATAGTATTAAAAGTCGAATTTTTGAGGTTGCTCAAAGTCATGGCGATTTCATTTTATGTTCGTGATCAGAATAGGTGGGCAAAGACTTTTGTCGGCTACTATATATAATCAACATCGATATCGATGGTTTTACTATCATTCGAAGTTCTATGCTTGTCATAGACGGAGGACTATTTCTTATATTTTACTCAAATATAGTTTATTTCTAGAAATAAACAAGTCTATGAGAGCACAACATCAAAACTACTAATTGAATAACCATTGACAATGTTTCGTAAACGAAGTGTAACAGATGATGGCACAACCGGTTGATTAATATTCAGTTGTATAACTGGTGCTGGTGCAAACGTTGTTGTGCTCGCTGTTTGTGGTGTTTGAACTTGAACAAATTGTCCATTATTGATTCCAGCTTCTAGAATTCCAGGATTGCCAGCCACATAAACAGTTAATTTTATTTGAATAGGTGATTGAAGGACTTGTAATGGATAGAAAAATGTTGAATTTACACCAAGATTTCTTAGATCAGGATCTGGATATGGAACTTTATGACCGGCAAAGTTAGTTGCATTGACATTTGATGATGGAATAGGAATACCAAATGTCATTGAAATCGAACTTTGCCGAATTTGATCCACAGCTTTTAGTTTAGGTGATGGTCGCGGAAGTTGAGCAACAGGCGATGATGCATTGAACATATGTGTTGTATCAATGATAGTTTCTTGTCTTAGATCTTCTAATAAACTCCACGATCCATACTTAGTTATTTCGCCTGCACCAGCTGCATACCAATTAAGTTGTTGAAATCCATATTCGTACCATCCATTTAAAAATCTTATGCATACATCAGCCATACGAGGATCACGAGTAGCATCGATTTTCGCATCCAATGAACATTCTCCACACCCAGCAGCTGTATCAGGTCCACCTTCGTAACCATATACAGCTAGATTGTACCAAGCAGCTTTAACACCATGAACACCAATTTGTGCTGTTTCACTCCAACCTTGTTCTGGTAAAAACTGGTCAACACTTGAATTCAATGCATCAAGTACTTGATCAACCGTTAAATTTGACCATGTCTGATATTCACCTAAATCAAAATAAGGAGCAATAGCAATACCATGAAGAAAATTTGCTGGTGGGCCAAAAACATTATTCAGATACTCTAAACCCACATCAATAATATAGGAATTGGCGGCTTGACCAGCTAAGATTGGTCGAACACGTTTCCATGAACCAACATTATCATTACCAAATACAGTTTTGAATAAATCAGAAATATGTTTGATTTGATAGGCTGTTCGTCGAAATCCCCAAGTATATACATCTGAAACACTATCATAATTCAAATGATATGGATCACCATGATTAACGACAGAATCATTGGCAGCAGCAATATTGTCATGTGATTGTGAAAATCCGAAATTCCATAATTCATTCGAATATTCAACATAAATATTATTTGATGGTTTTAAATCTGATAACATAATTCGTGCAACATTGAGAATATAATCATCCGATGCACCAAATGGTATATTAATCCATATATCAATAGTTGTATTGACTTGATTGACAATAAATGGAATTGTTTGCCATGGAGTATTTTTCGGGGATGTATATTGTGGCCAGTCTACAGGTGTTGTGTCACTCCAATTAACCTCTGGATTACCATTTGTATTTGTCCAATCCATGAAACGCAATAAACTAAATCGTGAAATATGTGCCAACATTAAATTAGTAATATTTGTTTTTGAAGTCAAGTCATAACCTGGTTGTAACAATATTATATCTTGTAAGCCAGGACCTGTTGTATTTCGAAAACCAATCATAATTTGAGTTGTACTTTCTGGGATATTTATAATAGCCGACAGTATATTTGTTGTTGGATCATATGTTTTATCGGTAATATATGTTTGCGGTTCAAAGTCGACTGATATATCTGCGTTTCCTTTCGCATATAACTGATAGGCTCCACCCATATCAATATTAGATGTAACAAATACCACTCCAAAGTCACTATTGGGCCAACCAGTTGCTGCATCATATGTCCCCGTGCCGTCCCATGGACTAGCTGGGCTACCCCATGGTCGTGCTTGTCGTACCAAATTCACAAATGGATTACCACGGCTATAATCATTAAGACTAATGAAGTTTGCACTAATACTAACTGATGTATGGACATTTGCTATTGTAGCAAATATTGAAATTATTATCAACCAAACCATCCACACGTTTCGAAAATTTTTATTTTCCATTTGGCATACTTCTTATATATAAATGGATTGGATTGGATTTAAATTACATTCTATATTTATCTTATGAAATAGGAGACCCTATATATTAATTTAGATTGGCTTCAAAGAACGTTCGTTTCGATCGAAAGTTTGTGAAAGATTAAAAGTACCCATGAAAAATGATAGTATTTCATTGAAAAATTAAATATGTTCTAAGAAAGAATCTAAAAAGGTTATTCTACTCATTTCTTTCTCTTGTCAATACTTAAATCTTGAGGGTGTTGAGTTTCAAAATTAATTCCAAGCTACTTACGACGATCGTTTCGTCCTTGCTTAAGGGACTCATCAGGTAAGTTCGGAGTTAATTATAAACTGCTGATTAACTTTGAATATCGATAATACATGATTTTAATGTATTTCTTACATTATACGATGAAAAACATAAGATAGAATTTGTTTTTCAAATGAAGTTTGCGTAATCCATCAAAATAAATGCTGTTTGGGCTGGCTTGAGTGGATAGTATTGCTGTATTATGGCAGTATGATCAATAATTCTTTGTTGGGCTTTTTCTTGATGAAATACTGTTCCCACGTTCGATAAGTATTATCGTATGTATATCGTGAATAGAGCACTTGTGTGTCCCAATCGGATTCTGTACCATTTTTTCCAACTGTTTCTCTCGTCTTGTTGGTTGATGTAGTAATTTTTCATGTAATTCATGGTATACGTGTTGATCCAATTGAGTTAACAGGGAGAGAACACTATTTATTTCGAAGAATCGATTCATTTACTAGCGGATGAAATGTAGTGGATATTTTGCTAGATATGAATTGGATGATCAGATGTATACATTAGTTGGTTTATAGTAAATCGTGGTTGTCAAATGCCCATTTTGATTAGTAATCGTAACATCAAGGAAATGAACTGTATTATGATCTTTATTTTCGGCTTTTTCTAATAGGCTACTGATTTCATCGACAATTTGATTTGTTGTCAAAAATATTAGGCAATTGCTCAAATGGTAGATGCAGTATTTACCTTCCGCAATGTTTGCTAAAACTTGAGGGTTTGTAGTATTTCCTTAACAGTTTATTTTCGATTAAATCGACTTTGACGCGGTGTAACGTATTTAAGACCATTATTAAACATAGATATCTATTATGAAGTTAAATTTGATCAATGGATCGATTAATAGTTCGATCCAAATGATCCATTTCCATTAGCAAACAGAATGTTTACGGTGTTGCTTCGCTATTAGATCAGCATTGCCATCATTATTAATATCAGCTGCTAAAATGAACAATGGTTCAACACGAAACGAGTATGAAGTATAATTTAGAAATATCCCATCTCCACGACCAAGTAGAACATAAACAGCGTCGTCACAGTCCGCACCTACAACTAGATCTACATTCCTGTCATTATTGAAATCGCCTGTTGCCACAGACTATGCACAGTTACCAACGGGATACGTGCCTTGACTTTGGAAGTTTCCATCGCCATTTCCTAAGAATACATTGATAGTATCGTTTTTAAAGTCACCAGCTGCTATCGACAATGGAGATTCGCCAACTGGATAGTCGTGGAATTCTCCATATCCAAGTAGAATATCAAGAGCGTTATTAGCGAAATTGGCTGTTGCTAAGTCTGACAATCCATCATTATCGAAATCACGTGTCAAAAAAAATCCTGGAGCACGATCAGCCGTAATTACCTGTCCATTCTAAAACGTTCCATCCCCATTGCCAAGTAATATACCAAGCCGTAGATGACCTTATATACGTATGTTCGTTCTTGTCTTAGGAGTAACAAATTCAGGTAGATAACATTATTTTTAGCATTAATATAAATTGAAGATTGTTGTCTCATCTCTTTGTAATGAATCCGCTATTTGTTTTGACAAAAAAAGCTACATTTTTCTTACTAAAAAGCCTTCCAAGTTTAGATAAGAACTCTCTTTCTAATTGAGGGTGAGGGTGAGACACTATATCTTATTTGTAATTTTTCGATTATTAGAATAGAATTTATATTTAACTAAACAAACTAATTCTCCCATCGCTCTAAAAATATCGATATAATATCATAAGGATTATCATTGCACTTTCAGTGTGTCAGCAAAACTACAGAACGAAAGAGATGTATTTAGCAGTCTCCGCTAACATAAGAGCAAAGAAAAGGAAAACGTGTTTCGTATATGTTATTTCCATCTTACGGACAAAATTAGTTGCTTATCGACGTACAGAAGAACAGAAAAGAAAGAATTTCTCTATATATATATATATAAGCTATCATTAATTTCTTCATAAGATACACAACGAAATGGTAAGCTTCGGATGCAATTATGTTCTCCTCCTTTCTCTGTTGATAACAACTCGAATTCATGTTGCCTTGAGTAGTTGCGAATCTGATACGGCTGGAATGTGTGGTTGTTGCAAAAATTTAACGACAGAATGTGTTATTATACCATCTAATATATTGCCATCATTTGAAACTTTCAAGACCCAATTTCTCGTTGAATCACTGTAATTGTACATCAAAAGATCCAACTTTTTGTATTTGCTCAGAACAACATCCAAACATATACCCTGTATATTCAACATGTTATTCATTTACAGAATGTATTATCAATGATATTAAAATCAATGCTCAGCAAAAAATTCGAGGTAAAACTGTTATTCCATTGTATTTACTCTTTTACTATGTTTTCTTTCTTCTTTTCTTTTATAGAGAGAGTTTGTAAAAAAGCCGTCCGTTATACAGGACGCTGTTCAGAAAACTATGTCTCAAGATTCTATTATGATTCGAATACGAATAGTTGTCAAGAGTTCATTTACAGTGGATGTCCAATCAATCGTTTTACATTTATACGACAAGATTTTTGTGAGGAAGTGTGTCAACTATGACACAACTATTTGACTGTTTTAAAAATTATATTAAATGGAAAGTTAGATTGAGGGATATTTACTTTCTAGAATGTTCTAGAAAATCCCAGCATTTTTCTATTGACCAGGTCAAAAGTGAGTGAACGTGGAATTTAATACTGAGCTCAAAGGAACATCATATATTATGTGATCTTATGGGTGTATAATACACATGTAAATTCCAGAATATTCTTAAATGTGGGGGGGGGGGGGCTCAGCAGAGACTTTCAGAGCATTTAGTAATTTGGCAATTGCCTCTGTAATTCTTGGAATGATCTGGATTATTGTAGAATATGCTCAATAATTCCATTGAATCATTTAGAATGTTCGAGAACTTTGAGGAAGAGGTTTTCACTAATTATTCACAAAAGTAATAAACGCTAATATACGTACAAAACGTGATACTTAAAGATAAATTACGGTCAAAAATGAAACTAATACAATTATGAAAAGTTTTCTCGCTACAAATGATTGATGAATTGAAAATATTGCCTGAAAAATTACATAATCCTCCTTCGTCTCTTTTACATGAATCTTCAAAAATTCTAGTTGTCTATTCAAAAGATTTAAATTTAAATTAACCAGTACTATATTGAGGAAAACTGATAAATCAAAAGCATTTCATTTGGGAAAATTTGAAGATTACGAAAAAAGGAAAAACTCAAGCATATCAATGTCTTGATGGAAATGATCCATTGCCTGATCTTATTCAACGAACGAATCGATATCTTCTCGATCTAAGATTAGCCAAATGGAAAACACAAAAAACACTATGAACAGCTTTGTATTAAACCTAATGAAGCAGAATTGGCTCATAAATATGGTACTTCACTTCGACCATTATTTAATGAAATGGCAATTGAAACTACAGTTAATTCTGGAATTGAATTGGTTAAATTGCTCAGAGACTTTACTGGGTACGATCGATGTAGCTGATCTCTATACAATGATTCTACAAATTGAAGACATACTGCCATTAAGAAAAATGTTTGACCATCTAAGAACAACGGTTTAAAAATCGAAGTTATCTTACGATTAGCCAGATTTGTGATGGTCAACAATTATTTTCAATATGATAATATCTACTTGTAACGAAATTTGGTCGCGATGAAAAGGAGAGAGAGAGAATGAACAGAATATAGGTAGATGTAATGTTAAATAACACTAAAGCGATACACATTGACATACTCATCGTTCATAGAAATAAGAACGAAAGGAAACAGAATGTATGATAATTGTTCCATATTACATTTGCGTCATACCTTTTGATTTTGTATATGAGTCATGTCCTTGTTATTTTTTCACAAGGTCGTGTCTCCCTTTTACACATAAGAAAGAATGAGTCATGTGAAGGACAGTCAATGCGTATATAAGGAATGAAACGAAGACATTATAATCATCTTTACAATAACTGTAATTCTACAAAATATGTCTTCATCGGTTCTTGTTCAATCCGTTGTTATGATCGTTCTCTTCTCATTTATTCATATGTCATCATCAGCTCGAATTGAACTTTTCGATCACCGTGATCACAGAGGAACAAAACTAGTTGGTATGGAGACATATATTTGTACTATTTTTATTTTCGATTTTTACTCGTATTTAGATCGAAGTCTTGGAGATCGGGACGGCTCATGTTACAATGTGGACGATTGGGCAAATGATAGAGCTTCATCAATAAACACACACGGGGGCTGTTTTACGATATACGAACATAAGGATTGTCATGGAGATTCGAGAAGAATTCAACTAGGAGGTGGTTGTCATCATCAAAATTTCGAAGATTGTGGTTTCAACGATAAACTCTCGTCATACAGATTATGTTGGTGAATATGGATATGTTTCATCATATACGATTGTAGTAGTATATAATCTATTCTTCAATAAATTCATTAACATAAATTCACAACAAATGTAACGGAAAATTTGGTCATTTGAATAGTCCCATTGATGTCCAACATTTTCAAAGAAAATCGATCGATGCCAATCAAGATCAATATTTATATAGAATTCAATCTACGAAGAAGCAAAAGCAATTAAAAGCAGATCGACAATATGAGTTTAGTTTTTCTATTCTAAAGATTTGATCGTTGATTGATCTTTAACAGCATTTTTCATGGAACTAAGTAAAGGTCGAAATGAATTCATATAAATATGATCTGATGTTAAATGACATTCTTCTAAATAATTTTCAACTGTTTTCATAAATTGTGGTGGACCACATAGATACACTTCTGTTTCATTGGGTCGAACATTTGCTTGAAGAATTTGTTTCAAGATTTGTCTTGCTTGAGTAACTAAATGAAGTTGTTGTTCGGGTACACAGATTTTCATTCGTTGAAAATATGCTGCATGTGCATTTGAAGAGACACAACGAATTAATGTCACACGATCTGATTTGCCTTGATTATAGAGACTTTCAACAAGAGTTGATATGACTGAAATACCAACACCACCAGCAATAAATAAATGATGTTTGGCATTTTCAACAATTGGAAAAGAACCAGCTGGTAAACTAGCCCAAACAGTATCACCAACATGATAATTAGTAAGAAATTCATCTGTAAACATTCCTTTTGGTTCACAATCAACAATTTGTCGAATTGCAATTCGATAGATTTGCTGATTAAATGGCCGTACTAAACCATAATGTCGATTATGAAATATTCCATTGATTTTCAAACGAAGTGTTATATATTGTCCTGGTTGATATGCTAATAATGGTTTACCATCTGAACGTCGAATTTCTACTGAATAGATAGGTCCTTCTGCTGTTTTCTCTTTACTAACAATTGTAAATGGAAGAAAATCTTTGTTATCTGGTTGATCACCAAGTAAATCATACAATTGGCAATGATTGTATATGCATTTGACCATGCATCTAAAATGTCTGTTGTTGCTTTGTCACCAAGAAATTCCTTGATGGCTTGTAACATATATTTACCAACGATGGGATAATGACAAGGTTGAACAGTAATTGCACGATGTTTATGTGCAATTATATCGAGTGAAAGTTGAAGTTTATCTAAATGATCGATATTTTCAGCAGCAAAATAAACAATATTTGCTAATGCTAATGGTTGTGTTCCTGTTTTTTGATTAGTTTGATTGAAATAATTTAAAAGTTCAGGATGATTTTCAAATAAACGTTTGTAAAAAATCGATGTAATTTCTTTGCCATTTTCTTTCAAAAGAGGAGCTGTAGATTTAACAATTTGTTTTTGTTCATCAGAGAGAGACATTCTTTTATGAAAACTAACTCAATCAAATCAAGTCCTTTTTATATTCATCAAACAAAGAACAAACATCGATCATGTCTCTTTCGATTCAATCTTTAATCTAATAAATAATAATAAGAGAACAAATTTGACTGATTGATTTTTATGATTATGCAGATGATATTCCCATGAGCTCGTAGAAACCAAGCACGTGAATTTCTTAATAAATAATGCGTTTATTGTCAAGGAAATAATATAGATGTATTAACATGTTGTTCTAAGTAGAATTTCTACATGATCAGTATGATAACATGCAACAACAATATCCATTTGACCATCTTCGTTTAAATCACTCACAGCAATTCCATATGGTTCATATCCGTATCCTAGAGAATATGAACTTCCATTTCCAAATGTTCCATTTCCTAATCCATACAAAATATAGATATTACTGCTACGAGAATTTACAATCACAAAATCGAATAGATGATCATTATTCATATCACTAATTACAATCTGATAAGGACGAGATTGTTCACCCATTGAATAGATTATTCGGTCAATAAATGATCCATTACCATTACCAAATAGAATCATGATATTATCACTTTGAGAATTCGTAACAACGATATCTAAATTTTGATCATTGTTCAAATGAGCAAGAGCAAGAGAAGAAGGAGAAGAATTGATATCAGTTGAATATGTTATCATCGGTTGAAATACTCTACGTGAACCTGCAAGTATAACACCAACATTATTCGTACCATAATTTGCAACAATAATATCCATTTGACCATCATTATTACAATCTCCAGTAGCAACTGAATATGGATGTGATCCTGAACCAGTATTAACTATTGTTAGGCTACCAAAAGGTTCATGATTATCTCCCAAAAAGACTACTATATCATTTGAAGCGTAATTCGAAGCAGCAATATCTAATCGAGAATCGTTGTTAAAATCACCGATTGCCATTGAACTAGGATTCGCATTACTACCAGTAGAAAAAGGTTTACCTAGTAAAAACGTTCCATCACCCAATCCAAAAAAGATCATAATATCATTTGTTCCACCATTTACAAGGGCAATATCTAAATATGTATCTTGATTAAAGTCATCAATACACGTAAACACTGGAAGAGAACCAGAGCCTCTATAATACCTTTGAGAAAGAACAGAAGTTCGATTGATATTCAAAGATCCAAATAGAATGTATAAAGTGTTCGCATTATGTAGAGCTACAGCAAGATCAAGCTGATTGTCCCTGTTAAAGTCACCAACGCTTACCCAACACGGGTTAGAATTGAGACCGCTTGGTATAGAAAGGTATTTTTTAAAGTCTCCATTACCAGAATTAAAAAGAATTTGAATAGAATCACTATCATAATTAACTACGATAATGTCCAATTGATTATCATTATCCATATCAGCAATTGCAACCGAAAATGGTCTAGAATTGTCTACAGTTTGTAAAAATTCTACAATCGAAAAACTTCCGTTTCCATGTCCAAAGAAAATTGCAACGGTATTACTTCCAGAATTAGCTACAACAATATCCAATCGACTATCATTATTTAAATCATGAATAGCAATGCCTATTGGATTTGATTTCTGTCCAGTAGAATAAGTCATCATATTAGCAAAACTACCATCGCCATATCCAAGAAAGATACTTATACTATCACTAGCGTAATTAGTTACAGCAATATCTGTTTTATTATCATTATTAAAATCTCCTAATCCTAGATATTTAGGGCACGAGTCAATTCCAGTCGAATAAGTTTTCATGTCCGAAAAAGTACCATTACCATATCCAAGAAGAATTCCTATATTGTCACGAGCACAGAATGCAACAGCAATATCTAGAAAACTATCATTATTAAGATCATTGACAACAATTCCAAATTGTTGTAAACTCTCATTGTTTGAATAAATAGTATACGGATGAAATGTTGTATAATTAAAACCATAAAAGATACCTATATTATCATTACCTTCATTAGCAATAACTAAATCTAATCGAGTATCATTATTTAAATCACTTGCAACAATAGCAACTGGATGTGAACCGATACCAGTTGAATATGTTATTTGATTTTCAAATGTTCCATCATGACGACCAAGAAAAACACTAATATTATCTGCTTTTGAATTGGCACTAATGATATCTAATTGTTGATCATTATTAATATCACAAGTGATCACGTATTGTGCTTCAGAATTCTTGTCCGTTGAATAACTACTTATCTCTTGATCGAATATATCATTATTTGACATATTCAGTATGCGTAAACTATCATTTCCTGAATTAGCAACGATAATCGATGATCTATTATTATTAAATTTGGCAACAGCAACAGAAGTAGGTTGAGGAGCAGAACCAGTAGTTAATGTTCTTATGATTTGAAATTGTGCTGCATGATATTCTGTTAATACTGCTAACTTTTTACTTCCACGAAATCTAACAACAATGTCTAATTGTTTGTCATTATCCAAATCAACATCAGTCATAATAAAAGGTTTCGATCCATCACCAGTTGAATAATTTCGTGCAAGTTGAAAAGTTCCATTTCCATATCCATAGAATATAAGTATTTCATTCGATCCGAAATTACAGACAGTAATATCATCGATATGATCGTTATTAAAATCATTTACAATAGTATGATATGGTAATGAATTCAAACCAGTGTCATAACTTTGTGTCAAATCAAACGTTCCATTTCCATTTCCACTAAAGATAACTATTCGATACCTTTGTGTATCAGCAACTACGATATCTAAATGATTGTCATTGTTGAAATCAGCTAATGCAATTGAATGTAGATAGAGATTACCACCAGCATTGAACATTGAGTCAATGTAAAAACTGCCATTACCTAATCCAAGAAAAATCGTAATCATATTTCCATCACCACAAACAGCAAAGTCTAGATAATTGTCATTATCAATGTAACCAATTGCAACTGCGTATGGTGGAAAATCATTTGGTATGAAATAGATGATCGCTGGATGAAATGATTGATTTTTATTTCGAAGAAGAATACTAACAGATATAGATCCTGGATTAACAGTTACAATATCGACTGCATTATCGCGATTGAAATCACCAATTGCTATCGAGTATGGTTGGGAATTGTCACCAGTAGAATAGTTTTCAATTTGAGAAAAAGTTCCATTGCCATGTCCCAGGAGAATATTCACACTATTAATAACTATATCAGCAGCAATGATATCTGTTTGATTGTCATTGTTGACATCTCCAATACAAGTGTATTGCCAAATCGATTTAGGATTTTTCGAATAATTAGCACTTTGAATAAAATGTCCATTACCTAAACCAAGCATTATATATATTTGCTGTTGACTATTGTAGACAATATCAAGAATATGATCATTATTAAAATCACCGACAGCATATGTATCTATTTGAGGTGATATATCAGAAAAGAGAATTTTTTGTCGTACTGCTGCTTCGACAAAATAATCGATGAGAACAAGAATATTATTGATACCAGAATTAGCCACAACAAGATCTGTTTGATTATTCTTGTTGAAATCAGCTAAAGCAATAGATAATGAATCAGATTGACTTATTCCATCGTAGGTAGTTAGCAAATAAAAACTTCCATTTCCAAATCCTTGAATAATATGAATTTGATCATTGATTGAATCAATAGCAATAATATCTAAATGATGATCTCCATTTACATCACCAACATTTACATATTCTACATAAGAATTCAAAGCAAATGAATTTATTTGCTGATGTTGCTGTTGTTGAAATGTTCCATTTCCATAGCCAAAAAGAATTTCAATAGTTTGAGTACTATTATTACTAATAACAATATCTAAATGTTTATCATTGTTGAAATCACCTGCTGAAATCGAAGATGGATTTGATCCAAGAAGAATTGAATAGATGAGCTGATTTGCAAATGAACCATTACCAATTCCAAGAAAGATACCAATATTATCTGTACCAGAATTCACCACAACAATATCGACATGAGAATTACCGTTGAAATCACCAACGACAAGTGAAGTTGGAAATGAATCATAACCCGTTGAATATGTTTGATAATCATGAAAAGATCCATTTCCATAACCAAGAAGAATACCAATACTATCTGTTCCATAATTAACAACAGTCATGTCAATTTGATTATCATGATTGAAATCAGCAATAGTTACGAATCTTGGACGAGATGGACCAAGTGAGATTGGAATAAAGTTTAGAAATGATCCATTTCCATAACCAAGAAATAGTCCAATACTATTTGTTCCATAGTTTGCAACAGCAATATCGAAATATTTATCATTATTAAAATCAGCAATTATAATGGACTGAGGATGAGAATTGACTCCCGTGAAATATGTCTTTTGTTCATTGAAATTGGTATGATTTTGTGCGATAAATATTCCAATAGTATTTGATCCATAATTTGCTACTACAATATCTAAAAAAGTATCATTATTAAAATCAGCTACAGCAACTGATTGTGGTTGTGAACTGGAGACAAGTGAACTTTGCTTTATTGTTTTGAATGTTGATAGACACTGAGTAGCTAAACAATTATATAGCTAACTAGAAGAACTACTATTTTTAAGATTATAAAATATACTTGCTTTTTTTTCTGTAAAACAAACGATTAAAATTGAAATAGTTATCGTTAGACTAACAAATATCACTGCACAGAAAGAGATCATATGTTCTATTATAAAGAACGAATAAATACGTTCCCTACGTAAAAAACGATACATATCTCTCTCTTTTTTCTGAAAGGGATAATGCATACCATGCTTTTCGAAATTTGTACATCGTAGAAGGTCTGTCGGCATTGACATTTCGTTCGAAAACGATTTCAGAATTTCTTTGATAATCTTCACGTTGCATAATTTTTGATCTATCAGTATCTCGTTTACTTGTTTAATACCTTCATCAATAATGATGATTTTTTCTATGCATCATTTAATTTTTCATTCATTTATTTGATATTAATAGTAGTACAAAAAAAAGCTTGAGGGTTATACTTTAGTGACGTAAATAGAGAAAGGGAAAAAACTACTGAATGATTCTGACAGTATATTCGAAAGACAAAACAACGACACATATAAATGAGACAAAAAAAATGAAATATTGATTATTATTTGTTGAGATGAGAATGTGGTTGACGAGTATCTTGTGAAGGAAATTGTCTGTTAGTTTGAGTTACAATATTATTTGATCGTTTTAATCGAAATAGTTGAAATAATTTTGCTCGATAAATATTACTCGAAAGAGTATAGAGAAAGAATGGAAGAAAATAATCACATTGTTGCCATGATACAAATATTAATCGTATACCTAAAATTAATGTTGTTCGCGTTGATGGAATAAAAGAATTCATCGTATAAACGATTCCAAATGGAAGAGAAACTATTAAATGAATGCAAATCTGTAAGGATAACATTCGAGCTAATTGTCCTTCAGTTTGACGATTTGATCTTTGCACATTTCTTTGTCCTACTCGTTGTAATTGTTGACGAATATTTAAAACAGTTAACAAACCAAATATACTCATTAAGAGAGGAAAAATCACATAATAAATTATAATTTGACTGAAGATATAAATGTCAATTATAGAATGAAAATGTTGGAAACATATGTTCAAATTTGATTCATAATAATAAATATATAACATTGGCGACATAAATATTACACTGAAAAATATTCCAATGATAATACTTATTCGTGCTCTTTGAATATTACTCATCGAACGAAGTCTTATTGACGATGAACTCGAACAAAAACGATCAAAACTAGCTAAAATAAGCATTAGATTAGCTAGAAAAGGTAAGACAAATGGCAGATAAGGTTGTAATTTACATCCAACAGGAGTATTTATCCATAGGATAGAGAAACGTCTTAAAATTTGTATAGGACATAAAATACAAGAATAAAGAATACTTGCAATAGAATAAACTAAGAAGTAATAAGTACAAGGTGATAAGCGAAATGTACGATCACTTAACACATATATATTTAAAATATTTGTAAGAATACTTAAAATAAAATGAATTGGTTGTATATATATTGTTGTTTGATCAACTTTTTCAACTATGCTACTCATATTTGAGAAGAATAAACTCTTTTAATAATTATACTTCAAATAAATACTTATAACATATACGCCTGTCAACAACATTTTCATTGCTGAAACGTTAAAAATACATCAATTCTCTATTTGAATTTGACTAGTTCAAGGACATTCTCCTGGTTTCCTTTCATATCCACAAGTCCAATTGATAGTTTTGGTTTTGACATTACAAGGGAAAAGTCATAATTATCAAAATCTAAACTATTTATTGTTGCCTCATTCGATTGACATAATCAATAAATATTTTCTTCTAGACATCTGATAGTAGAACAAATACGATAAATGTCATTGTTGATGGAAGAAATGAAATATAATAACTAATCATATAGATCCATGAATGTCGAGCTGATTTCATACATCCCTCAAGAAATGATAGAAAAAGACGAGGAGTAACCAATAGAATAAGAATTAAAGGTGATAAAAGTAAATGTGTTTTAAATGATTTATTTTTATGTGATTTCGAACGAGTACGTGAAGCTAACATAATAATAAGAATAGTTGATATACAATTGATAATGAATGGTAAAATAAAATGACAAATATTTAATATCCAATCGTATTTTTGAAGAAATCGAGAATATTGACTAATACACCATGTATGATTTAATGACATCTAATTGTGATAAAACAAGAAGATATAAACCACAACCAACATTTTGTGTTTCTTTGGATTGAAAAACACAATATGATAAAATACTATTGATAAATCCAAATATAGAAACAAGTAACGTTCATCGAGAGTCGATTCACTTGACCCTCGACTGAATGTGTTAGTGTGCGCGCATATAAAAATTTGAATTAAAAACGATCGACTATACGTGTATACATGTATATGATAAAGTTTCATCATACATCATATTGGGCAGCACCGCGTCGGTCGTCGGCGTCCCTACGGTCCGCCACTTCCGACACGAGCTGCCACATTTTTCGACTCAAACATAGGTAGTTATCGAATATCAAGGTATAGATGATTATAGATATCTGAGAAGGACTACTTTATAGTTTTCTAAACACAACAATAGAGTCGAAAACGCCATATCGGATTTAACATAATCACATCATAGGAAAAATCTCTGTTTTTCCAAAATACGAATCTTCTAATGAGCAATACCCAGTTCCAAATTTTGAAAAATCGTCTGTTTCCAAAAATACTCAGTTGAAAATTTTGAATATCTACCTATCAATTCAAACTCGCCGATCTGGGTTATCCAGAGTACCATTAAGTTTCAACTATCATTTGTCATCTATTAGGAGTTACTAAAGTCGATGTTATTTTGACCTCTGAACCCGATTTATACTCAAATTCCAAATTCTCCGACTTCGATTATCTGGGGTCAGACCAACTTTCCATCATCATTGACCACTATTAGTGGCTTCTTAAATCGATGTTTTTTTGACCTTTCAACTCGATTTGTACTCAAATTCAGACTCTCTGACCTCGATTACCCAAGGTTCGACCAAGTTCTAACCATCATTGGTCACTATTACGAGTTTCTAAAACCAATGTTTTTTTGACCTTTGACCTCACGAATGACTCATATTCGGACTCTCTGACCTCGAAAACCTAAGGTCCGACCAAGTCCCAACCATCATTGGCCACTATAAGTGAGTTCTTAAATCGATGTTCTTTTGACCCCGATGCAAACAGACAGACAGACAAACGAATTTTTTTCATATGACCCTCCTTACAGTCGAGGGAATAATTATTGTGAATATGATTGCTATTTTAAAAATAATTGGTTGTTGATTAAATTTAGTTTGTTTGATAATATGATAAGCTAGAATAATATCTAATGTTAAAGTTGAATCACTTGTTGAAAATTGACATTGTGATCCAAATGAACATGGTTGACAAGCACACATTGGTGGTGTTGGACAATTTCAATCATCTTGAAAATATAAACCTTGAGTTCGATCATGAGTACATAAACAAAATTGTGTCGTATCATGAAAACACATTAAATCAAGTTGTTGTTGACATGGTTGTTGATAAGATTTAATACGTTTTAAAAGATGTTGATTAACAAATTCTATAGAAAAAAGTTCATTAATCGATTGACAACGATATAATGGATGAATTTCTGTTGAAATATTTCCTCATTTTATTGTTTGTTCATAAAGAACAAGTAAATAATATTGATTAAGAATTTGTCCAAGAATAATATTAAATGAAATCGTTGTATAAATTGTTACTGAATCATAACTAAATCCAATTTGTTTCATTAAAGTTGTTCGATTATGTTCTTCAGTATTTAGTACAGTAATCAAATGAATTATTAACGATGTTGGTATATTCAATGAACGATGAAATGATATATGTTGACGTGTAGAATTCCATTGTTGTTCACCATATTCTTCCGTATAACGTATATCAATTGATGATTCTGATCGTTGAAGATAATAACATCGACAATATGTTCGATGTGGATGATTTATATAGTTTAAACATTGACCATGGACACATGATGGTGGTTGAAGTAAAATAGCAAGACGATAAACGGGAAGAAATGAAAATTGAATAGGAAATAACCAACTATGATGATAGGTCATTGTTTGTTGATTCACTTCATCGATTTTTATTGAATAATGTTTTGTTAAATTCTTCGGTCGAGTTGAATAAATAAAATAAATATGATATTTTGTTCATCATCGATTAATGTTATAAAATATATAAATCGTTGATACCAATTCGATGAAAGACGTATTTGAATTGTAAGACTAATACGTTGATTTTGATATTGACATTGTGAACCATAATAACTTGGTGGACAAAGACAAATGACTTTTGTTTGATTATTATTTTTCATTCGAAAATAAATAGATATACCTCGATTACAAAACCAAGGATCATATGTTGGTAAATAACGAATTCAATTTTCTATTTCTAGAGAATTTAAAATAGATTGACCAATATTACAAAGAAATTGTTCGACATTTGTCATAGGTTGTTGTGCAAATGCACAAAATGAAAATAATAAATCGCCAAATTGCGTACAAAACTTTTCATCATCATGAAATAAACAATCGTCTATTCGATGACAAAGTTGAGTTACCAAAATAGATGTTGTATCATTCCAACATTGAAATGTTGATGCAAGAGAGTTGCCTAATGATGTTTGAAAATAATATTTATGTGGTTCATCTGTTCCACCAAGACAATCATCAATATGATTGCCAGCTTGATTCAATGGTAAACATGATATTTGTGATGTATCATTTGGAAATACACAACTATGATGAAATATTGGACAAATCGAATCTTGACAATTAACTTCATCCGATCCATCTGAACATAACCAATATCGATCACAACGACTGTACGTATTATTACATTGTCAATTTTGACAATTTCGTTTTCCATCAAGAATAGTTATCGATGAAAAACATCTATCAATTTCATCATGTGGACATTTAAAACGTTGATGAATATCGTTCAATGGACAATCAGAAAAACCATCAAGTAAACGTTGTTTCGAAATACATTTTGTTGAATTCAAACATTGATTTAAATTTCTATGATTATTACAATCAACTATCTTATTCATTGATGTTAAACATAAACGAAACAATGTATTACGTATATTTTCAATAAACATATCCATGCTAGAATATCTTTGAGATTGATTATTATGATAGCAAGTAAGATTAGAAATATGATATGTTGCTAAGAAAAAATCTACACAACGATTTGGATTGTAACATATATAATCTGGCAGAATGAATGAGTTTGATTTGAATGTTTTGTTCAAATAAATGAAACGTACATAACCAAAAAGAAGAGATACATATTGAAATTGATAGATTATTTGACAATTATCATCTAAACACATCGACGAAGTAGGATACAAATCATCATCGATAATTCTACAACGACCATTAAAACATCGATATTGTCCATTTTTCCATATCCAAAGTACCGAGACGTTCATCGGTTCGATCTAAACAATCGGCCTGTCCTGAATCGTCAATACAATCACTTTTGCCATCACAAATTTCTCGCCAATCCAAACAATATAAATATGTTTGACAATGTAAATGTTCATAACATGTTAATCGATTATTTATCGAAGATTGTTGTTGTTGTTTTGATCGAAAATTTGAAGTTACAATATAATCATTTGTCTCATTCGATGAATTCAATTTATCATTCAAAAACATTTGATAATGTTCAGCAAAATCAATCGAAACAGATTGTGAAAGTAATTGATCAATAGTAAGATTTTTTTCTTTTAATTCTGAGAAATTCAAACCAAATTCATCCGTTATATCGTTTATTCGAAGATCATCTTCATTTGAATATCGTAAACAATAAGAAATCAGTTGATGACAAGATTTTGATTCATAATTAGCATCAAATAATATTGGTCGAAACTTTTCAATGACATAGTACGAGAGACAATAACCATTTTGATAATTATCCGTATTATACATATTGAATTCATCTGTTAATATAGTTTTCATTTGCCATAGAATTAGCATGTATATCAGACTATAGTACGTCAAATAATCAAGATCATGTTTCATATTCTCTATATTTATTTCCTCACTAACAATACGAACATGCTCAATGAGAATTTATCAAAAGAGAAAAAAAAACGTTTGAGTTTACTTTAAAATAATTGTAAAAAGAATAGAATCATATGGAGTTGTAACTCCACCTTCAAATAGGACACCAACTGATTGATCATTGAGTTTAGTTAATGCTGAATATGCTGATGGACCTGGCCATATCGTTTTTCTAAATGACCAATTGTCTCCATTGTCTTGACTTGTATATAATGATAGATTAGTACGTGTCGATAATTGTGATATACCTGTATACAATAATTGACGTGTAGTTTGATCATAGATTGTTGAACCTTCACATCCATGCATTGGTTGTATAAGTGTTTTTAATATATTGACTTTATTAAAAGTTAGTCCACCATCATTACTATAACAACCAATTCGAACTGTTTCACGTGAACGAGAATTAATAAAGATTAAACTACCATTTGGCAATATTAATTCAACAGCTTGTGATTCATTTGGATAATAATCACTTAGATTAAATTCTCCGCCTAAATACCATTTATCTATTTGACCATTATGATCATTTAACAGAGTATAACCAGTTGAAAATACTCCATCGGCTGATGTATTCAATGCATAATGAGCAGGAACTAATATACGATTTGATTGAAGTAATATACTACTTGGTGGTCCTAAAGTAACTGATTTCCATTTTCATCATCTGAATACGATTGCATAATATGACCATGTTTGTCCATTGTCAATACTTCGTTTATAAATAAGATCATGTGGCGTATTATCATCACAATTATACATTCGTCCTTCACCAAATGCTAATAAACTACCTTTAGCCGTTGTTAGAATAGACGGAATTCTCACACAAAAATATCCACCTTCACCACTTTCAAAGACAACACTAGAATTGCCATTTTCAAACGAAAATTTTATATTTAAAATTATCAAAAATAAAATTGGTAATAACATTATGTGTCAAAGATTCATCAACATCAAGATAGTTTTCTTCTTTTATTTATACCTCTATTGATAAACTCTCACAAGAATAATTCTTATCTTTAGCCAATGCTAACTAACCTTTTGTACCTCTATATATCTTTCTTCAAGGTAACGAATATGTCTTAGTTAATTGTGTATTCAAAAAGTTTCCTCTATCATACCTATTAAGATTATTATTAAGTATCTCCTCTCGCATTATTCATCGATTTATAATAATACACAGCAATAGTATTTCATGCCTATCCAACAATATGCTCCATCATCAAACTTGCTAGTTTTGACGACTGTTGAAATAGATCAATTGTTAATAATAAAATAAAACTACAATAATGATTATATGTCATAGATATAGAAAAAAAAACTAGCTGTGTAAATTAACTTCTCGACATTTATACGTAAATGGGATTATTTCGAAAAAAACACGGGTTTTTATATCTTCTGTGCACAACTACGTATTTAAGCTTCACCTTCGCTTGAATGAAAATGTGCTCAATTACTTTTTATCAAAAAGAAAAGAAAAAAACGATGACTGGTAAATATTGCGTCTAAACATATCATCCATAAATGCGACTTATCATTAAAAAATATATATGTTGAAAATGTAATTCAAAAGATAGTTAACGGCAAGAATCCATAAAAATTGAATATAATTAGAAACTTTGATTTTTTGTTTAAATAGACATTTAATGTTATTTTTTTACGATCATTTCTATTTTGTTATCTCAAAGAGTAGTGTAGGGACATAAGTATTAGTCAATACGAATTATGCATAATGAGAGAACGAGAGAAAAAGCCTAATTTATTGTCAATCATCAACATGATTCACTTTTTTATTTTTTACCTTGATTCATGTCTATTAAGTTTTTATTAGTCAAAGAATCAGAAGAAATATTTTAGTTTTTTTTCCTCGTGTGCAATCAGAGTTTGTTTATAAATTATCTGCATCGAAACTTTAAATCCAGATAGCTACAGCACTGATTTAGTCGTATATTTCTGTCAAAACAGAAAAAAGATCTCGTTCCAATTCTTAGGATCTCCTTGACGATATCACTATAACGAACGAGAACTTGCATGATTGGATATGTTGAGCAGCACGAGCAGGATTACTATGGTTGCATTCACACTAGTTATTTAATAATTCAGAACGAAACAACTAGTATTATAATAGAAATGACGGAACATAAAAAGGTACCTTCGTACACTCTCTCATGGTCTCATTTAAATGTTGAAACTCGAACTTCGACATGGTTCTCTAAAGAGAAATCATTGTTAATACTTCGTGATCTAATTGGTTTTGCTCGGCCAGGTCAAGTCTTGGCGATTATGGGTACATCTGGTGTTGGTATGTATTGATTTTCATTGATTTTCTATCGAATTTGATTGATATTGATGATCTAGGAAAAACAACTTTAATGAATGTTCTCAGTGGTCAATATAGTGATTATTTATTGATGCCATCAGGAAATATATTCGTTAATGGAATTCCATTGACTACTTATCAACGACAAACATTTAATCCCATTGGTTATGTTGAACAAGAATATTGTTTTATTGAAACATTAACTCTTCGCGAGCATCTTATCTTTCAAGTAGAATGAAATAAATAAAATATTTCTTTACAAAAATTTTATTCTAGGCTATGCTTCGAATGATCAATGTTGTAACTGATGACGAACGATATTTACGCATGAATAAAATCGTTAGTGAACTACATTTAACAAAATGTATGAAAACAACTATTAAAAATCTATCAGGTGGAGAAAAGAAAAGACTTGCATTGGCCAGTACACTTCTAACTGATCCATCGATTATTTTTATCGATGAGCCGACATCAGGCTTAGATACATATTTAGCAATGTATGTTATGAAAAGGATACGTTCAATGGCTATTGATCAAAATAAAACAATCATTATTGTCATTCATCAACCAACTGCAGCCATGTACGATCTTATTGATTCAGTTTATGTATTAGTACAAGGTGGTCGACAAGCCTTTTTTGGTTCAAAAGATGAAGCAATCGAATTTTTTACTACTGAATGTCATCTATCATCATTAGATGGATTTATTGAACAATTAGCTGCATCAGTAACAGAAAGTATCAGTCATGATGATACTCTCAAACAAGTCGTTGCTGATCAATATACAAAATCGAAATATATCAAATCATTAGAAGCAATTGTTGAAAGACAATTACAAATCATGATTAATAATGATCTCAACAATTTGTTGAATATTAATAAATCAAACAATTTTCTACATCAATTAAAATGGCTTCTTTGGCGTTCGTTTCTAGCCGATACTCGCAATCCTGTTCGTACAACTTTTGTAATTGTTCGAACTCTATTACTTGCTGTTATTCAAGGTCTCTTATATTTTCATTTATGTGGCTCGAATAATTTCATACAAAATGTTAATGCTATAAATCTAGCAGTTGTTTCAATCACTATCAATACAAGTGCTTATATGATTCTTAGCACAATGCCTTCGAATAATTCTACTGGCATTCGAGAAAATCATCGAGGCATGTATAGCCTATTTGCTTACTATCTATCGACTGTTTTACATGATTTTCCTACTTTCTTTATATTTCCATTTTTGATATCAACCATTATTTATTGGATGTCAGGTATGGATAATTCATGGTCACACTATATCTTATTTATTGTGATTAGTATAATCTCGAGTAATACAGGTGCTGCATTAGGTCAGTTATTTGCCTCATTTTCAAGTTCCTCGGAAACAGCAGTTATGACAGCAGTACCTATTCTACAAGTACTATCTGTATTTAGCGGATTTTATTTGAGTTTAATAAATATTCCATCTGTACTTCGAGCTGTTCAATATATTTCTCCATATTATTATTCTTATGCAGCATTATTAAACATTGAATGGAAATTTGTTACTCCTGATAAAATAGTACGTTGTGACAATTCTGCAAGTTCATTATTATCTACGAATACTTCTTCCACTATGAAATCTCTTTTCTGTAAGGGAGTTCTCGAACATGTAAATTTCTATGGCAATAATAAGAGTGTTATATTCACTATTATGATGCTTATGATTCTTTTGATTATTTGTCATATCTTTTCTTTTATTATTATTCTATGCAAAGCCAATCGTAGTCGTTTGTATGATTATTGGTTGAATATTACAAAAAATCATATGACTGACTATCAACGTTTACCATAAGTTTTAGAGAAAATTTTCTTTCTATAGAATTTGATAGAGAGAATCTTTGGAAACATCAAAAAGATTTAATTGGAGAATATTTTCAAATCTGCAACGAACAAGGTTTATCGAAAGTCAATTGGGCTGAAGCAAGAAATAAAACAATAACATGGTTTCAATCGACATTTGATCTTAATCATCTGAAAAATAAAGATATTATCGCAAATCGAGTTTGGTGGAAAACATCGAAAATCACGTAGCGAATCAAAAATATAGCCAAACAATCTTAAAAAATAAAATTCCTGATAGAATATCTTCTGATTTATTTTATTTAAGAGCAATATTGTTTCAATCATTTTCATTTAATGAAATGCAGCTATTAACATACATATTCAATTACAATCATTCATTAACTTATTCGAACATTATTTGATTTGAATCAATCACGTGAAACATTCGTGTTTCTGTAGGTATACGAGCGCTTTTAGTCTTCATTCAATCATCACTCTTTATAACATATACGCTTCAAGGTAAAAAAAATAATACTATCGATGATTGGCATTTATTTCATTGTGCACGCAAAGCCTACTCAAATCATAGATCAAATATGATTGTCAATGTTTTTTTGTTTGACAAATATTTTATTCTAAGAATTTGATTGGATTCTTTACAATTAAGAAATAATAATACTAGACTATTCTCTTTCTGCAGTGTATCCATGAAAGATAACATATGGTCATCGTGGATAGATTTTCTTTTGAAATAATTGGAACAAATGATGATGATAGGTATATGTATTAAGCAAATCGCTGCTGTTAAAAAATCAAGGTGCAAAATCACTCAAATAGAACGAAAAAAATGCACTGTTTGTATATATATGTAGCTTATTTAAATATCATCGAGAATATTATAAATCAACACAATTACTGAATATTCATGGCTACCGTTGTTTTAACAGGCACATTCGACACTAAAGGTGGCGAATATACGTTTGTACGTGATAAAATTTTGTCTTTAAATTTAGAATGTAAAGTATTACTTATTGATGTGGGCATTCGATCTACATCCGAGACAATACCACATGGTGACATAGTCTCATCAGAAATCGTACTTGCAGCTAATGAAAAATATGAAAATGTGACGAAACTTGCGAAAGCCGACGCTTTGAATTTAATGTCAAAAGGTCTGACAGGAATCTTACTGAATTTATATGAAAAGGGAAACTTACATGGAGTAATGGGTATGGGTGGTGGTTGTGGTTCAACATTATTATCGGAAGCTTTTCAACAACTTCCTCTCGGCTTACCAAAATTACTTGTATCCACCATAGTAGCAACAGGCAGTGCACGATCTCTTATTGGTCTAACTGATATGACTATAATGTTTTCTGTAACTGACATGCCGGGTCATGTCAATCGGTTTAATCATCAAATTTTGAGTAATGCTGCTGTGGCTATTGTTACTATGGCTATGGATTATGCAACTAATCATAAAAATCACTCGACGTATATTCATTTTCCAATAGCAACCAAACGGTCCAAACTTTGTATTGCTGCCAGTATGATTGGTTTAACCCAACCATGTGTACTTGCTGCTGAAGCTTTGCTTATGAAACTCGGTTATGAAGTTGTTATTTTTCATTCTGTCGGTAAATAGTCAATAGTCGATATTATACTATTTCATATTGATGTTAATTTAGGTATCGGTGGTGATGTCATGGAACGTCTCATCGAGTTAGGTAAAGTGGATGCTGTTTTAGATGTTAATTTGTCGGAAATCATCAATACTATGATACCAAATAGTATAGTCAAATCAAGTCTTCATCGATTAGAAACGGCTGGTCGATTAGGTATACCACAAGTTGTCTCATTGGGTGCGCTCGATGCATTGACTATTGGAAGTGGATCACCCATTCCAGATGAATATTGTGCACGTAAAATGATTGTCGTCAATGCTAAATTTACATTGGTACGCATATCTTCAGATGAATGTTTACGTGTAGGTGAACTTATCGCTAAAAAATTAAATGCTAGTCGAGGACCTGTTACTTTGATCATACCACGTAAAGGACTTTCCCTTCTTTCTCAACCAGGTGGTCTATTTGAGGATTCTGTGGCGAATGAATGTCTTTTCGAAGCTATTCGCAGTCGTATTGATCCTAAAGTCGTCTGTCTTATAGAACGTGATGAACATATCAATGAACCTCAATTTGCTGCAGCATTAGTCGATGCCCTTCTTGCACAACTGAACAACAAATTAACAATGATTCAATCAAAAAAAGAACTTGTAGATTAACTTTATTGAATAATAAAATCATACAATTAAAATATATATGAAAAACATTTTCTGTAACGAATACCGATATTTTATTTGTAGAATAAATACTCCTGTCATAACAACTAGTCAATGCAATTCTGTTCACTACTCGACAAAACGACAAATTTATTTTACTAGATTGCACGTCTTATTCGAAGTAAAGTGATGACAAATGCAAAAAGATGAAATAGAAATATTAAAATAAAATGCATGAGAATATCCTTTGGCATATCTTGATAGGAAATGTTAAAACATTGAAGAACATCATCGCCTGTTCCTGAACATTTATCAAGTTGAAGCGATGTTACATTAGTAACGAATAGATTCGAAGACACACGACTACAAGAAAGAAGATTTAAAAAATGATGCCATTGAACTATAAGCATTAGTCGATAACTATAATACATATAAGATACATATTTGAGCCATCTTAGATAGGATGGAATGGAATTTAAATTAATAAAATAACCACTGAATACAGCAGTTAAATTTTGAATTGGTTGTAACCAGAGTAGTCCTGTTCGACTTCTAGATGAAATAGCAGCAATAAACGAGGCTATTGAACAAGCAGTCATTGTTGTCAATATAATTACACCTATCAATGCAAATCCTTGCGATATACTAGTCAATAGTATAATAATCATCATGAATATGATTGATGAAATAATATGATAACATGTATCAAGAATTAAACGACTAAGATAATATGCTCTTATTGAATAAAGTTGTCGTCGGTATTCCCAAATGACAACTTTACGTTCAGTTGGTACTTCGACTAAGATAAGAGACATATTCGATTCATTTAATGGCATAAGAAGAATTGCCAATAGACCATTAAGATTTACAAGATAATCATTCGTATTTGCTTTTAAATGAAAAAATATAGCACCAAACATCAATGCCATGAAAACGAGTCGAACAAATAATTTTGTTGTTCGTTTCGAACTACGTTTAACAGTAGAAAATGATCGCCAAAGAAGCCATTTGAATTGACGTAAAAATGAATTTCGTTCAATAACATTGAATTTGTTCATTATATTATCATTATAATCAGATGATGTAATATGATGTTCAATTATTATTTCCAAAGATTTAGCATTCTGAGAGAGAAGATATTGTTGAACAATTATTTCCTGTGAAATAATATTTTGATCATCGATTATATCCGATGGTTTCGATACTTGTTCAATAAATCCATCCAGTGATGACGATAGAAGTTGACATTTATCTCGAAAGAATTCTTCAGCTTCGGCTTTATCTCCAAAGAAAGCTTGTTGTCCACCTTCGACTAATAAGTAAAGTTTATTGACGATATTTAAAATGATACTTGATGGTTGATGTAAAACAACTACAATGGTTTGATTATGTTTTATTGCCATCGATTGAATAATTTGCATCAATGATTTAGCTAAATACGTATCTAAACCTGATGTTGGTTCATCGACAAGAACAACATTCGGATTCGTTAAAAGAGCTGTAGCAAATGCAAGTCGTTTGCGTTCACCACCGGAAAGTCGTCCAATTGCTGTTGTTTTACAATTATTTAAATATAATTGGGATATAACATCAGTCACTCGTAAACGTCGTTCCTCATCACTTATTTTAGGTGTCATTCCGAGCATGGCCTACAAAATAATCAATCAACGTTTGATTTATTTCGTCAATTTATTTTAGTTTACTTGGAAAATCAAATGTTCTTCTAAATTCATTGTTTCAATGAAAAGTTCGTCTTGTTCAACGTAGCCAATCATGCCACTTCTTGTTCGTTGTAAAGCTGTTGTTAAACTACTATTAAGATAAACATCTCCAGATATTTGCAGATTCTGACTGTGTCGACCACTTAATACATTCATCAAAGAACTTTTACCTAACAAAATTTACGATTTCTATTTTATAGAATAATAAAGTTTATTAAATCTACCAGCACCAGATGCTCCAATGATTGCGAGTATTTCACCAGGTTTTGCAATACCAGACACATTGTTCAGAAGTTGACAAGGATTCGAACGATATTCTTTTGATGTTTTAACAGAAATATGTGACCAAATCAGAGTCGTAGGTATTCGCTTTATTTCTTCTAAACCTAATAACATTTCTTTTTTAATATTGATAATCTAATTAGAGACAAAGGGTTGTACATTTGTCTCTTATTACTATTTCGAATAGAACATGTTACTCACTAATAAGAATATTTATAATTTTTACCCTGAAATATTTCTGTGCGTTTATATTGAGTATAAACAGTAATTATGTCCTTTGCATCGATGATTGGAAAAGTTTTTTTCGTTCTTTGGTTCTTTATGTATGTTTATATGCATGATATATTTCATTGGAAAGAGAAAAAACGTATCAAAGTGTAACATCAATTTGTATGTAGAATAGCAAGCAGTTGTATTATGAAGAGAAATATCACATTATTTGAGGGTTGAGAGTGAGGAAGTACTCCCATGACGCGTTTCGACTGAATTTCACGAATTTATCTCATCACTGGCTTTACCTTAGTTGCAGACCAACAATTTGTATTTGAAGGAGGATGTAAATAAAATTGTTTTTATGCAATATTTGTGAGAAATAATTCGAAGGAATTTAAATTGATTGCGAGAATATTGATTCTATTAGTGTACTGGAGGAAAATTTTGTAAGATGAATATAATGATAAGAAACAATGGGCTTTTATAGATGATGATGCACTAGTTGGAGGAATAACATACGCAACGTGATGGTCATTGCTTATCTATTATAAAATGCTTTGATATTCTCTCTTATGACGTCAAAAGAAAGGGAAAGAAATGACATATCTTACATTGTTTTTAATCGAGTAGACTTTATGTTGCATTTGTCGTTTGTTTTTAGTTAGAAATTTGCCAGGAGGAGCTCAACTGTCCTGATTGATATCATGCATTGAAGCTCTGTTTTTCTGTATTAATTCGTCTATTATTAGATTCCTATCTAGTTCTCGTACAGCACAAGAATAAGAAAGATCTATATGATTACGACTGTCCTATTGATAATATATTTAAATTAAATTTAAACTTCAATCGATATGTTTCTACTATTCGTAGTTGAGATGATTTAATGGGTAGCTTAACGGTAGAGCAGACAACCGGTTATTGGAAGATATAGGTTCGATTCCTATCCTATTTCATATGATTCTTATTTCTTAGTCTTTCGTACTAAGTTATGCATATCAAGTGGAGAAGTTTTATTTAATTTATATTATATATACACATATGTGGACACGTAAAATGATTATAGATGTTTCATTCGTAATCGGATCTTATTATGAGACCCTTTCTTATTCGAATTTTCACACTAAACACCCTCAAGATATGAACTTCGATTAATCATACTATAATTAAGAGAATATCTACAATAATAAATATTTATAATTAAGATTATGTCAAATAAAAAAAACTAATTATGCTCACTTGTTTCGTTTCTTTTTCTTGACATTTTGATGATAAGATTTATGTTTAAAATTCGATCATACAGGATATTTATCTCTCATCTATTATAACATTGAAAGAAAAAATGCTTATAGAAGCTTTGAGTATTTTCTATTGATTACCGTATGACGAGCCACTTCAGGAGATCTTGATACACATCTTCTAACTTCGGAGATTATTTCACAACTGTGTTCTCGTTCAGGATCATTTGTTTTTGATAAACAATTACTTTGTGGTTGTAAATATTTCTTTGAATCATTACTGCTCCATGTATTTTGTTTCGACTAGAATGAGAAAGGCAATTGAATTATCCCTTGATTTCCGTCAAAGAATATTTCCAATAACTTTTTTTCGTAAATATACGGCTCGATAGAGAATTCTGAGAACTATCTCACGGTACTCAAGAATAATCATTATGACAACGACTAAATGATTGTTTTAGAAAGAGCACGAAAAGTTGCATCCAACGAAACAATTTTCAACCGAGGTTAATGGCATAGAATGTAATATTCAAGGCATTTGCTGGGTATTAAATCATTTTTAGAAGGTGTAGGGTCATCCTTGAGAGTGCTGAGAAATAACCAATAAATTGTTTAGTGAATGCCTTGAATATGAATACATTAGTTTTCTATCGTCTTGGAATTCAAGATATTTATTGGAAGTCAATTTATTTTAGCTCCTATTTTCATTTTGTTTCAAGTTGATGTAAGACTAATATGTAGTAGATATATGATACAAACATAATTGTTGCATTAAATCTTTCTTTTTTTTTATTGTTTATCTTTTTTTCTAACAACAAAAGTGAGCATCTCTTGAACGTATTTATTTCGATGAATTCCTTGTAAAGTAGTAGTTTCCACTTGCCACATTCCATCGGTCGCTTCATCCCACATATGTGCGAAACTTTCGATGGAATGACACATTCTTTTTTCACTCGGATATCCTGGAGGACTAGGACGTTCCATTGCAACTGATGAACCAGCTTGTTGTCCAAAAATAGTACTCTTACATAGACGACTAAGACGACGACATACGTCCTTCTGTGTTTGTTGATCAAACAGATGAAGAAATAAACCGATATAAAGATAATCAGCTGGTTGAACTGTTTCTAGAAATTGAATATCAAATATATCACCTGTACTGAACACATTCTTCTCTTTCATTAGTTGTTCATCGTGAAACAATTGATAACCTTGTTCAATAAAGAAAGGATCAAGTTCGTAACCGCGTACTTGTTCAATAGATACACCATCATAAATAACTTGTCGAACATCTTGACCAAGACAACATCCAAAATCAATTATTGTTGCACCTTGATTTTTACATTTTTCAATAATTTCTCTATAGATAGGACTATGTCGAATTGAAAAATCAAGAAAACCCCATCGTCCAAGACATGGATATTTAAATTTATTCCATGCACGTTCTCGATTATAGATTAGATGATGACGTAATTCAGAGGGTGGAATACCAGCATAATTGGAAAAGAATGCTTCAGTATAAGAATTAATAGGTGGTTCCTCAATATAACGTACAGATGTTTCTTCTATGGTTTGTGCTGAAGACATTTCAAAAACAAAGGATTGATGCAAATATTTTGATAAGATTCACCTTAACGAATAAAAAGCACAACTTCAGTGTTTAAAAACACAATAGTACTTGAATAACGTTCTTTTCTCTCACATTTATCTATCTATACAAATACAAAGGAAAAAAGTAACTCGAACTATCTTGAGGGTTTACTTTACGATAAAAAAAGCTTCTCTTTTATTTTATTAATAATGTTTTCATTTATTCAATAATTTTGTCTTCGACATCGATATTTTGCTATCGATTCTTTGAATATCTTGGTATATAATTCTGACGGCAAAACAAATACAACAAAAATAGCGATTGGTGGTATAAATGAAATAAAATAGGCAGATAGATATAACCAAGGATTACTGGATGGATCAATACATCCTGGTACTAATCCAATAATTAAACGAGGAAAAGCTAATACAAGCAAAACAAGAGGACTGATTAGTAATTGTTTGTGTTCACTGATTTGATCGAGAATATGTTGTTTATAGGTTTGTTTTTTATCTGCTGCTGAACGTCGTCGTGCAGAACCAAAAATAATAAATAAAGCCGAACAAAGATTGACAACAAATGGTATAATGAGATGAAAAAATAGAGTGAATGTATTGTATCCTTGAAGAGAATGAGAATAGCGAGTGATACACAATGATTGATTTATTGTTTCATATTCAAGCGGTTCATTCATTTCTTTTGCATTCTTAATTCGCGGAATTGAATACTTGAATACTTCCTGTTGTATTGGTTCATGAATAATAGTACCAATGATTAAAATAGGTAAAATCAAAATTATCCATCGAGCCATACGTTGACTCATTTGTTGATTGAAATTGACGCCCTTGGATACATTAAATGTTCGTTCTATGGCCACACAAGCATTTAACCAACCATCCAAGTAGAGAAATAATTTTAGAGCAGGACCGAAGAACGAGCAATCCATGCGAATAATAAACGAACTCACTGGTGCATACATTTCAATGAGAAGAACCGACCAAAATTTGATTGTAAACATGCCGATTGTCAGAAGAGAAGTAATTGAAGATGCAAGAAGATATATTCCACAACCGATTTTTCTGGGTTCTTTGTTCAAAAAAGTAACTAAAGAGAAAATACCGTTGACGAGACCAACCACAAACATAATCATGGTAATACCAGCAGCCGCTTGCACCATTGTCGACTGTCTAATCAAGGATAGTCCCGGTTGAATCTGATTATGTAAAATATCATTGATAGTTAAACCGATACTTTTCTTACGAGAATCACATCCATCACCGACAACACAACTACTATGCTCTTTAACTAAACAGATTTAACAATACATATATCAACAATATACTGAAGAAATTTCGAAATACTCACCAATTCGATGAATAGTGACATTTTCAGGGCCATGAATGAACACTGTAAAATGACCTCGTCGATGTGGCTCCAATGTTGTTACTAACAGAATGTATATTACATTAGTATGCAATTCAGCTGCAATTCGAAATATATTATCGCATTCTGAATTACTCTCTGTAATTAAATTTCGACTCGAATCGAATGGATTAAAATCGTTTTCATAGATGTATCCATACAATCCAACACTATTGTTACTATCAAAGATATAAGAACCATGATGTGATACGCGGATTTCAATGGTTTCATAATGATAATTACCAGTTCCGCATACTCGTGAATAAACTGGAGTATCTTTCGTTAGCTCGGATGTATATGTCGATTGAACACCTTAATAATTACAATTCAAATAATCAAATTTATGTAGAAAAAATTCAAACTTACGAATGTGTTTGAAAATAATATTTTCAGAGCCGGAGACAATTATTGAGAAATGAGTTCTACGATTCTTTTCGCTTGGGCTTATAACTAGAATATAGGTGGTATTCGATGGTAAGAAAGTATGTATTCTAAACTGCTCATCATAGCAACCGTGTTTACTGAAGTGCAATAAGTTTTTCTTATGACTATATGGATTGAAATGTTGTTCGTATAGAAGACCATATAAAGAGAGACTGCTCATACTTGAGATGATATAATAACCTGACACAATTATGTTTATCTGTATAGCTTCATAGTAATAATCTGATGAACGACAATTATCGCGACCGTATCGCGAACTATTCGCAGTGAATTCTGACGAATATACTGTCTGAACAAGTTTTGAAGTACTATCTTAACATGGAAGAGAAAAAAAACATTTGATACTAGTGTTATTTTAGAACATACCAGTTCGCTTGATAGTAATGTTATGATGTCCTCTGATAATCACTGAGAATGGACCTTGAGCAAACTTTTCCATCATATGTGTTGTTACAATCAATATGTATGTTGTGTTTGATTGCAAATATTCCGTTATTTTAAAATTACCATTTTGACAACCGTCACTATTATAACTGACCGAAGTCTCCTCTGGATTGAATGAGGTAAAATAATCTTTATATAGATAACCGTAGCTGTCTAAATTGGTGATCGATGATAGAGTATAATAACCTGATTGAGTCACATTTATCTCTATGGCTTCGTAATAATATGCTAGTAATGCACAATTGTGATGATCATGTAATGGACTAGTATCATTTAAACTCGATGTATAATTCCATCTGATGATTGCGGGAATATCTATATGCTTCATAACAACGACATTGGGTCCGTTGACAACTATTGTATATTCATCTTGAGGATTTCGAAATTTTGATGTGACAACTACTATGAATGAAGTATTCATTTTTTGACGATCAACTCGAAATTGATAAGGTTCATCGCAGCTATTAATGATTTCTTTTGAGAGTAAGTTTCTACGTAAATCAAATATGGTGAAATTGTTTTCGTAAATATATCCATCTAAACTCGCAGTACTATTGATAAAGACAGTATAGTCTCCCCATCCGAATACATCAATTTGTACAGCTTCACAATAACAATCGATACTACAACCGGTAGATCCACATTTATGACTGTTTGCTGTCACTACTGATGAGAATATAGATCGAACTAATTGCGAACTATCTACAAAATTAAGAAATCCTAGGATGTTACATTTTATCTTCTGATTCTTAACTTACAGTTACGACTAAAATATATGCTAGATGGTCCAGTCGAAGTCACTGAAAACCATGATAAAATATTTGGAGACTTTGTTGAAACGGTTAAAAAGTATCTTTCATTATTCTTGAGATTGGCAGTAAATTTAACTTGATTAATGCCACAATCTCCATAATGACGTAAAATTGAACTTGCATCAGGGTTCATTGGATCGAAATAATTTTCGTAAAGATCAAAATGTATGTCCATAGTACTATTGATGAAAAATGTGTAATAACCTTCTTTGAATTCTTGCAATTGTACAGAGTCATAATAATACATATCAATACCACAGTCTTTGGAAAATGTTGGACTGTCTATCGTTAATTGAGATATGTATACCGATTCAATAAGAATTACAGGTTCTATTTATTGAAAAAGAAAATGATTTATGATTTTGAATCTATCCATTGAATTTAACAAACCGGATGTCGATGTTATATATCTAATTGTTGTACTTGTTGTTTCAACATTTGCTGAGTCTATTAAAAAAGTAAAACAAGTTTTAAAATAGAAGATATACGTTGACCACATGTCAATAGTACTGACCACATGTATTTTTTGATAACAAAGTTTTTTGAATGTATGTATTCTCTGGATCTATGGTATAGATGTTTCCAGAACTATCAAATACAAAATTTTGCGGTGCCGAAAATGACTCAGGAATCCCATCAGTAGGCTCATCACAGTATGCTATACACTGATAACCAATTGGTCCCAATCTGTATATAGAACCAATACTATACATTTGAATATAAATTTGATCGTTGGCATCAAGTACAATATTTTGTGGAAAAGAGTAGAAAGTGCCATCGTTCGGTATATGCACAATTGTTACTGCATTGATTTCGCCTGAAGGAAACCGCTGAATTCTTCCATTACCATAATCGACTACATACAAATCGAGATTAGTATTAACAAAGATTCCTCGAGGCTCGGCAAGCATATGTCTTTCAGATCCTTCGAAACCAACACCAGCAACGATTGTTAGCATATTTGTATCACTATGCAATGACTTTGTAACTACTTGATGATGATTTGGCATCGAACAATATAGAACATTATTGATACCAATAAAGATCGTAGAACATACATCACAGAACTTGGTAATGAATTCAGTCGTATTTGTAGTTTCTATCCATTTAGTTATTGTAGCATCTGCACGATTATGAATATAAATATCACCTCTTGATGAAACAAATAAAGACTCTGGTTCCTTCACACCACTTGAAAGTGTTCTTGATGGACTAGTGCTACCATCGGGCCATTTATAGACACGATCGTAGTAACGATCTGTTACATACAAAGTATCATTTCTATCAATAAAAACTACATATGGTCGAAAGTTTCTATAGGATCCATTTATAAATCTGACTGGATTAGGATTCCAAGTTGCACATGGTGATAGATTCGGTCGATTATATCCTATGTCTATAGAAAAATCAATTGTCCAATAGTTCATAGAAGTTTGATATTTTTCACATTAAATATACCTGTAGTATGTACAAATCGAAAAATAACCACTAAAACATGAAGCACAAGCTTACTGTTGTTGACACTCATATTATTTAAAATGAAATAAAGATGACTATGATTAGACATGAGAAATGACAAATCATTATAGATCTATGTTGATTTTGTGCTTTGTCAATTATAGAACGTGATACATTCCCTCTGTTAGCCGACAATCGGATGTTGATGAAAATAATATTCTGAAGAATAAAGAACTTGATGTATTCATATCAACCCAATAGAATCAATGAATCTTGAAAGTAAAAATAAATAAATGTATATTAGCATGAATCAATATCAAGAGGTTAGTCTAAGAAGACGAAGTAATTCTGGAATAAAAAATAAGTTTTTAAAAGACTGATTCGCATATTCAACACCCACTAGAAGAAAAACAAATTTCTTTTGAATTAGTTTATAGATTATTACGTTCATGATAACTTACTTTCAATGACCATTACATTTATATATGAAGAATCAGTATTATATTATTCGTAGAGAAGAGACCTCTAGTGAAAGGGATATTGACTCGTCAATTTTCATTGTTAATCAATAACTCACTACTAAACTCAACCATTTTATTCGATTTTGTATTGTGATTATGTCGACCGATGATTTGTTGAGATATATTCTGCGATTCTCGGTTTTACACTCTCGCTGTCTCTCAATTATTTTTCGTATTTTAGTCGTTTGATGGCAGTCATTGGTATATTCGATGTAATAATTTCTTTCGTGTGTCTTTTCATGGATGAATGTCCTCTTATTTATTGTTGGGCATTTGTCTGGGGTCTTGCCACGGCAGCAATGCGTCCACTTGCTGGTGAATCGGTCTTTGGTCTTATTGAACGTACAGGAAACTTTTGTCCAGCACTTGCCTTACTTTGGCTCAGTACAGGTCATCAATTTGGTTACTATTTAGTTGTTTCGACAATTATGCTAGTTGTTCTTGCCATTTCCGGATTTATTTTCCGAGTAACGGGAATGCTGAACGATTAACATTTGAAATACAATACTACAAAATTTTTTTCTTAGGCTATAGGTTTATTTGAAAGCTTGAAGGAAAATAAAATGTAAAGAAAAGATGAAGTGTATGGTTAACAATCATCTGTTTTAAAATGTTAGAGAGTCAGATCGTTCAGTATCGTTGATATTGTTGTACGCGAAGATTTTGATAGTCTGAAACGTACAAATTCAATTGAGCATCAATAGCTATTGAAACGGGTAGATAAAGTCCAGTGTCAGAGGTACTCGCTATTCCTGTGCCAGCGATCGTTGTGCCATTGAAGTGACCAGCCAAAAAGAATTGTATACGATTATTGTATCCATCGGCTACATATACATTGCCTGTCGAATCGAGCACAACATCTTGAGGTTGATTGAGTAGTGTTGATGTGCTGCCAGGTATTCCACTGTTGCTACCAGCAACGAGAGTCCAAGACGAAGCACCAATTACCCAACGAAGAATATTGTGACCGACAGAATTTGCAATGAAAAGACTATTTGACGATAAATCGAAATGCAGTCCAATTGGAAAGTTTAATTGAGTGTTTGCAGATCCTTGTCCATTGCCACCTGCAACTACAGTACCCGATGAAGCACCGAATAAATATCTCATTACACGATGATTGTAATAGTCCGCTATGTAAAGAGTATTCGAACTGGCATCACGAGTAATACCACGCGGATTCCACAGTTCGTTGTTTGCTGAACCGGCGGTGCCTACAAATGTTGAAATTGGGTTGTTGAAGATAGTCTATTCTCACTAGCTGAACTATTTTCCTTACCGGTACCAGCTACTAGCGTGCCAACTGTTGCATTAACATTCCAACGTACAACACGATGATTGTAAGTATCTACGACGTAGACGTTACCACCATTTGTATCCACGGCGACATCGTTCGGTGTAGACAAGAAGTTTAATGCTGTTCCTGTAGCTCCATTCGATTGTCCTGCCACTGTAGTACCTGACGATGCGCCAAACAACCAACTTTGAACTCGATGACTGCCTGAATCAGCAATATAAAGCGTATTGGATGCATCTAACACTATACCACAAGGATACGTAAGAAGATTTGGGGATATTCCTGCAATAACTCCAACACCAGCAACTGTTTTCCCCGTAGAATTCCATTGATATTGCATATTACCAGATGAAACTGTTGAACTACTCGAGGTCATTGTCATTGTCGTTGATGCTATCATAAATACGAAACAATGTGAATATCATTCTTTTAAAAGCTGATTTTATGTTTTTTCACAGTTGACGAATAGAAATTTGCAAAGTTAACCCATCTCATCTCCCTGAGCCTCGATCACTGATTGAACTCACTTATATGATTTTGTGATGAACATAAGTTGGTCAGGTATAGCGGCAAACATACTGCTTGTGGTATACAACATGAATTCACAACACATATAGACATGTTCGATGAACATTCACCAGTAATATTGTTACATGGTTCCAAAAGAGAACACAAACTACCAGGTGCACAATAACTTCGATTGTTGGCCGTGCGATAATCAAAACAAGGCATCAAGGATAAACGACAATCATTGCTATTTCTACTCGAATTCTGATTACAAAATGACAGAAAACAATTGGATGATGACCGCCATGCAGAATGAGACGAAGGGGAATCCGTGATCGTTATCGTCAAGTTATTCTCAGAGCAAGTCAAAGCAGGTGTTTGTGTTGTTTGACCTATCAAACGTTCATTTCAACTATAAAATAGAACACGTTAAAAAGCATTTGCAAACCTGTGATAACAACGATGAGAGTGACTAAAGACAAAATTCTTATCAACCACATTGTGTGTATTTGATCAAAAATAGTTGAATGCATAGATTATGGTTTGTTTTTTTCGTTTTTATATGTGATGAATATTATTATTTTCGAAAAGGCTATTGCAAATCATCGCTTCCAACACTCCGTGAAGCACATTGAGGTCTTCTGTTTATGAAAGAATAGGTAAAAGAAAGCGATAATGTCGTCGTTCTAAAACGCTTGCAATATATATTTTTTCTTTGCTGTTTATTCTGACCTTCTCTTTATTAGTAGAAAATATAAATAAATGTATGAATAAACACACACAGATTCATGTTTTCATGTATTTGTGTAGATAGTTCATAGTCTCTTGAACGTGAAAATATTGTGAAGATGAATCTTTGCCGAATTTGCAATGAAGAAAAGTTACTTCGACGACAATCAACATGGCCATCAACGAGATGTCAAGATGCATGTCTAGTTGTGCGGCTACATTCGATGTTGGATCACCTAAGAAGCAAATAAAGGGTCGATTTAACGGTAATAGTTATCGATCTTTATCTATTTACCATGTATACTGATTGGTACTATAGTTGTAGTGGGTGTCTCTAGAATAAAAATATTACCATATAGTTACTTGTATGTCAGTAATGCGTCCTTTCAACAAATTGTTCATATTACTATCAAATCGATATGATGATTATTATTATCATTGAGATAGAAACAAGAGTAGAACTTGCCATGGTAGTTATCATGAAAGTTGTGTTAGTGCTCATTTGACATCTAATCAATGCAACATGTATTAGAATCCAAAGAAGAGCAGATATCAAATTCTGGCTTCTACTCATTATCCACACATAGAATGACGCCATGTAGAGAATTAATGTAACGATTCAAGTTTTTTCGTTGTACAAATTTGTGTGAAATGTTTTCCTTTAGCAAGAAATAAGATTGACAGTTATAGTGATGCATTTTTTCTCTTTGCTCTTTGGCTTTTTTCGTCGTCTAAGTGTTTATATTTTTCTTCAGTAATAATATTTATCGCACCAATAACACAGTTAAAAGTTGACAAGAAAAGACGAAAGAACAAATCTAATGAAGAAGAGAAACGGAAAATGAAGGTCTTCTCACTCAATAGCCAAGTTGATCCTTGATAAAACTATACAGTCTTTTCATTTTCAAATAAATGACGACCTCTATAGTTCGAACAGTACTAAAGGATAACTCTGAATTAATTAAAATCCTAGGAACTAGTCATGCAAATATCTTTCCAGCAGTAATATTTATCTGTCGAAGGACCTTAAATTAAAAATAAAACTGGTTATCACGGAACTTATTATAAACTGAACAAATCAAGCAAAACAGTGTATTTACAAAATATCAGGAAAAAATATCGCATACTGGTGGAGAAAAGTTTATTTTTATTTTTTGCCGCCGCTGCATTTTTTCGCTACACACATGGATGATTAGCTGCCAATTCTATGGCATGTTATATAAAAACTCG
>Ga0209914_1000197_pt1 | contig 88972 bp, 84 predicted proteins | sample ThiBiot_500_plan_FD_183949 | JGI IMG/M metagenome (GOLD analysis project Ga0209914, IMG submission 183949) | Wastewater bioreactor microbial communities from Cape Town, South Africa - Thiocy_cont_500_plan (SPAdes) | ecosystem: Engineered > Bioreactor > Thiocyanate-remediating > Anaerobic-Aerobic...
CTGAGCGACCAGGGAGATCGCGCCGTGATCCGCCCGGATGAGGGCGACAGACCCGATGAGGCCGCCCGTCGCTCGCAACTCCGCGGGGTTCTGGGCGACGAGCAGGTACTCGCGGGCGCCGCCCGCGCCGAGCATGGCGGGCAGCAGCTTCGCGCCGTTGCCGACGGCGTCCACCGCCGGCGTCGCCTCGGCGAACAGGGTGCGCAGCCGCTCGACCGCCGAGCCGACGGGCTGGATGGTGGCGGAGGCGTCCACCGTCGCCAGCTCCTTCTCCGCGCCATGGAAGGCCGCCTGCGCCTTCGCCACGACCGGCTGCGCCGCGATGAGCGGCGCGAGGTCCACTCGGCCGCCGGTGACCGCGAGACTCCGCGGGTCCGCGGATGCGGCGACTCCGACGAGGGGCTGGATGACCCGGGAGGCGACCTGCTCGGTCGCGCCCGCGGCCGTGCGCACCGCCGTCAGGTTCGGCCCCACCCACGGCACGATCTCCACGGCGCGCCAGACGGGGTCGCTGGTCAGCGCGGCGGCGGAGGACGCGTGCTTCTCGAGCGTGACCGCCGACGATCGCGCGCTCGCGAGATCCCCGGCCACGATGGCGTGCTGGATGCTGTGCGCAGCGGGCAACGCCGCGTTGAGCTCCTGCCGCGCGAGGAAGCCGCGGACGCCGATCCAGGCGGCCAGGGCCGCGATGACGAGGAGCACGGCCACGACGATCCAGATCGTCAGCCGACGGCGGCGCCGTCGACGGGGAGGTGCGGGCTCCGCCGGGAGGGGCGGCGCCTCCTCCTGCGAAAGACCGGTCACCATGGGATCAAATGTAACAAATCCTCACTTTTTGGCATCCCCCGAAACGAGGGGGTCGGCCGCGCCGGTCGACGCCCTCCGGCGCTAGCGGCCGAGGCCGCGGTACGACCAGCCCGCCGCACGCCAGGAGGCCGGGTCGAGCACATTGCGCCCGTCGATCACGCGCTTCTCGCCGACGATCTCGCCGAGAGCGACCGGGTCGAGACCCCGGAACTCCGGCCACTCCGTGATGAGCACCACGATGTCGGCCCCGGCGGCCGCCTCCTCGGCGGTCTCCGCGTAGCCGAGCTGGGGCGCGCGCCGACGCGAGTTGGGGATCGCCTCGGGGTCGGTCGCGGTCACGATCGCCCCCGCATCGGCCAGTCGCACCGCGACGTCGAGGGCCGGCGAGTCGCGGATGTCGTCGGAGTGCGGCTTGAACGCGAGCCCGAGCACGGCGACCCGCAGGCCGGCGAGCTCGCCCGCCTCCTCGCGCACCAGCTCCACCACCCGGTCGCGACGGCGCAGGTTGATCTTGTCGACCTCGGCGAGGAACTCCACGGCCTCGCCGCGGCCCAGCTCGCGGGCGCGCGCGGTGAAGGCGCGGATGTCCTTGGGCAGGCACCCGCCGCCGAAGCCGACGCCGGCGTTGAGGAAGCGGCGGCCGATGCGCGCGTCGTGCCCGATGGCGTCCGCGAGCTGGGTGACGTCGGCGCCAGTGACCTCCGCGATCTCCGCCATCGCGTTGATGAACGAGATCTTCGTCGCGAGGAACGCGTTGGCCGCCACCTTGACGAGCTCGGCGGTCGCGTAGTCCGTCACGATGACCGGCGTTCCGGCCGCGACGGCCTTCGCGTACACCTCGTCGAGGATGCCGGCCGCGCGCTCCCCCGCCGGACCGGACGGCACGCCGTAGACCAGGCGGTCGGGGCTCACGGTGTCCTGGACGGCGAAGCCCTCGCGCAGGAACTCGGGGTTCCAGGTGAGCGTGACCTCGGGGGCGCGTTCGGAGACGAGGGCCGCCAGCCGCGTCGCCGTCCCGACGGGAACGGTGGACTTGCCGACCAGCACGTCGCCGGGCTTCACATGGTCGAGCAGCGCCGTGAAGGCCGCGTCGACGAAGCGGAGGTCGGCGGCGTCGCCGTCCGCGCTCTGCGGCGTCCCGACGGCGACGAAGTGCACGTCCGCGTCCTCCGCGGCGGCCAGGTCGGTGGTGAAGCGCAGCCGGCCGCTCGCCGTCGCCGACGTCAGCACCTCGGGCAGCCCCGGCTCGAAGAAGGGGGCCCTCCCCGCCGACAGCTCGGCGATCTTCGCCTCATCGACGTCGATGCCGACGACCTCGTGCCCGAGGTCGGCCATCGATGCGGCGTGGACCGCGCCCAGGTAGCCGCAGCCGATCACGGAAATACGCATGTCGCCTCTTCTCGCCGCGCGTGCGGTCGCTCAGGTGAAATCGGGGTCGGGTTCGCTGTCGTACACGGTCGCCGACGTGCCCACCGGCCAGTGGCGCCGACCGTTGTTGAGCACGCCCCGGCTCTCCTGCAGGTAGCAGTTGCCGCAGAGGGACTCGTAGCCGACGTCCACGCCGTCGATCGCGACCTGCGCGCCGTCGAAGACGAAGACGCCGTCGACGGTGCGCGCGTTGAAGATCGCCTTGCGCCCGCACCGGCAGATCGTCTTCAGCTCCTCGAGGCTGTGCGCGACCTCGAGCAGGCGTCTGCTGCCGGGGAACGCGACCGTCTGGAAGTCGGTCCGGATGCCGTACGCGAGCACCGGGATGCCCTCGAGCAGGGCGATCCGCAGCAGGTCGTCGACCTGGGTCTCGGTCAGGAACTGCGCCTCGTCGACGAGGAGCGCGCTCACATCCGTGTCGTAGCGCTTGATCGTGCGCTCGCGAAGCTGCTGGAACTTGCCGTACGCGTCGGTCTCGGGCGCGATCAGGAAGTCGACGTCGCGGGTGACCCCGAGGCGCGACAGGATGCCCATGTCGCCCTTCGTGTCGATCGCCGGCTTCGCGAGCAGCACACGGTGACCACGCTCTTCGTAGTTGTAGGCCGCCTGAAGCATCGCCGTGCTCTTGCCGCTGTTCATCGCGCCGTAGCGGAAATACAGTTTTGCCACGGATCGATCCTAGACGGCGCCGACGAGTGTCAGGTGAGGTACCCGTCTTCGGCGGCGCGGCGGATGAGGTCGGCGCGCGAGCTCGTCGGGCGCCCGGCCTTGCCGTACTTCTCGCGGACGCGGCGCAGGTAGGTCTTGGCCGTCTCGTACTGCACGTTCATCGCCTTCGCGACCTCGGAGGTCGTGCGGCCGTCGGCGTAGAGCACCAGGGCCTGCCGTTCGCCGTCGCTCAGGCGGGGACGGGCGGCCTCCGGGATGATCGGGCGCGGGCGCCAGACCAGCTCGGGCGCCGGGGTCCCCCGGTCTCCGCCGCGGCCGATGGCGGCCAGGGCGGCGGCGAGCAACTCGCTCATCGGCTGGGACTTCGTCACGTAGGCGAGGGCGCCGGCCGCGAGGGCCGCGTCGCGGTCCTCCTGTGTGTCGACCGCGCTCAGGACGATGACCTTGGCACCCGCCGCCCGGCAGGTGCGCACGCGCGCGCCGATCGAGACGGACTCGCGCAGCTGGAGGTCCATGATCACGAGGTCCGTGGGGAACGCGTCGCTGTGCACGAGCTCGATCCAGCTGCCCGCCCGCAGGACGAGGTCGAACTCGGGGGCGTTCTTCTCGATCCAGGTGGCGAGGCTGTCGAGGAGGATCTCGTGGTCGTCGAGGATCGCCAGCCGTGCTGGCGCGGGGACGGGGGATGCGGGGGTGGTGCTCATGATCTGCGGCTTCCAGGATAGGCGAATCGGAGCGCCAGCTCGCCCGCGCGCACGCGCAGGCCCGTCTCCATCGAGACGGAGCGGAGGGCGCTGAGATAGGGGACGAGCTCGCGCCGGATCTCGCGCCGCTGCTGCGCGACGCGCGCGGTGAGCAGGAAGGAGGGGTGCTCGGGGTCGGCGACGTCGATCCGGAAGCTCGCGGGGTCGAGGCCGGGGAGCTCCGAGACGGTCGCGACGAGCGCGGAGACGATGGCCCGCTGCTCATCCGTGAGCACTCGGTCCAGCCGGTCCGGGTCGTGCACGCGGTCGTGGACGCGGCTCGCGGCGGCCGCGCCGTCTGCGTGGTCCCGACCGGCGAAGGCGAGCTCGACGGTCTCGTCGAGCCAGGTGCGCTCGATCGACGACACCGCCAGCGCACGGAGCCCGGACGCGAGCGCGGTCGCCCGGTCGCGGTCGGCCCCGGTGATCTCGCCGCGGGCGAGGAGGCCGCTGAGGAAGGGGACGATCTCCTCGAACGACGCCGCGCTCTCCTGGGCGACCTGGCGCTGCGCCGTCTCCCGCAGCTCGCCCTCGAGGCGTTCCTGGCCGGCGCGGGCGACCTCCCGCCAACGGAGGGTCTCGCCGGTCATGGTCCAGGCGTAGCCCGCTCCCCCGGCGGCGAGCGCCAGGACCGGCGTCGCGGCGACGGTGGCGTAGACGATCGGTCCGGTGTGGATCGCGAGGGTCCCGGCCTGCAGGGCGGCGAGGGCGCCGACCACCACCGCACCCGCCAGGGCGACGGCGAGCACCTCGAGCACCGGTCGGTAGAGCGGCATCGCGATCAGCAGGAGGGCGATCGCGATCTGCCCCCAGTCGTCCTGGATGCGCAGGTTGCGGCCCCAGACGGATGCGTCGAAGAGGCAGGCGGCGACGATCGCCAGGCCGATCACGGCCACGTGCGACCAGCGCCCGAACGGTGCGAGTCCGGGGTGCGTCCGCACCGCGGCCACGGCCACGGCAAGCACCAGGATGGCGATGGCCGTCACGGCGAGCGTCGGGGAGCGGAGCTGGTCGAGGTGCCAGATCGTCGAGGTGATGGCGTAGCCGATCGCGGTCGCCCCGATCAGCGGGACGAGGAGCCAGGCCGATTGCACGCCCAGCGGATCCAGGCGCTGCGGCGTCCGCTCGACCGGCACCGAGCGCAGGCGCACGATGGTCTCGGAGGCGATGCCGCGCGGGGCGCTCATGCCACCACCTCCGGAGCGCACGGGACGACCATGATGACCGTCGTCCCGACGTCGGCGCTGGAGTAGACGGTCACCGTCCCGCCGACGCGCGAGATGCGGTCGTGCACCGATTGCCGCAGCCCGAGCCGGTCGCCGGCGGTGGAGTCGGGCGCGAAGCCGCGACCGCCGTCGACGACCATCACCGAGAGCGAGTCGTCGCAGATGCTGAGTGCGACCTCCGCCGTGGCACTGCCGGAGTGTCGGATGACGTTGACGAGGCACTGCCGGACGGCCAGCCCGATGGCGCGGAGGGTCGTCTCGTCGAGGCGCGCGATCGAGGCGCGCTCGCCCGAGACGTCGATCGCGAGCCCTTCGTCGCGCGCGTCCTCGATGGCACGGTGCAGGTCGCTCCGGTACCAGGGGTCGTCGCCGATCGGCTCGGCGGTGGTCGACTCCTTCAGAGAGGGGAGGCCGCGGCCGATCGCGTCCAGGTCCGCCGCGATGCGCTCGCGCAGGCGCTCCTGGAGCGGGCCCGGTTCCGATCGCGAGACGGCCAGCAGCTCGCTGAGCACCGTGTCGTGGGTGTCGGCGGCGAGGTCGGCGATGAGCGAGCGTCTCAGCTCCACCAGGCGCACGTCGCGGACGGCGCGGTGGATGGCGGACTGGGGGCGGCCCCGCGAGCCCCGGGTGAGTCCGTCGAAGGCCAGGACGCCCACCAGGAGCAGGTACGCGCCGAGCGAGATCGCATCCGTCGTGAACACCCGGTCCGTCGTGACGGCGGCGAGCAGGACCGCGGCTTCGGCGAGCGCGAAGCCGAGCGAGGCCCAGAGGATCCCGGCGAGGGCCCCGGTGCCGGTGCCCCCGACCAGGGTCATCGCGACGACCGGCAGGGCGACGACGAACAGGTTCGTGTCCCGGTAGGCCGGTGTGCCGAGGAAGATCGCCACCACGTAGAAGTAGGTGCACACCGTCCCGACGGCCAGGTAGGCGATCGTCAGGGCGACGGTGCGCCCGCGCGCGAGCAGTGCGAGGACCGCCAGCAGGGCGACCATCGGCAGGAGCATCACGAGTGTCAGCCATGAGGCTCCGCTCACACCCTGCCCGAAGCCCGAGAAGAGGGCGTTCCCGAGCGCCGCCACCAGGCAGACGAGGCCCGCCCAGCGGGCCGCCGTCGCGAGTGCTCGCGAGTTGGCCACCCTCGAGAGGTGGGTGGGTAGGCCGAGGGACACGCGATGCCTTTCGCGAGAGCGGGCGGTCCGGCGCCGGCCGGAGGGGTCGGATCGTCCCGGCTCCCTCGGGAATTATGGCATCCGCCGGGCATCGCGTGTACCCCGCACGTCCCCCAATCTTGTACCCCATCCGGGCGCCCTCCCCTCCCGGCGCTCAGAACAGCGTCGGCTGCAATCCCGCGGCCAGCAGCGACGCCCCCACGAGGGACTCCGCATCCGGGGCCCCGCCGTGCGACGCGGGTGCCCCGCCGACCGAGCCGCTGCCGGTGCCGGCGGTGCCGCCGCCGGCGCCGGCGCCCCGACCGTTGGCCGCGCCCACGACGCGCCGCTCACCCTCGGTGTCCCGCAGCATCCCGAGGGCCGACGATCGCACGCCGCCCGTCAGCGGATCCTCCTCGCCCCGCTCGAGCCCGTGTGCCCGGATCAGCGGCTTGATCCGTGCGGCCAGCCACTTGCGGTACTCGGCGGGCGCGTAGGTGCCGCGACCGTACATGCTCCGGTAGCGCGGGAGCAGCTCGGGATGCTCCTTCGAGAGCCAGAGGTAGTACCACTCCTTCACGCCCGGCTTGAGGTGGAGGGCGGTGTAGAGCACGGACGTCGCACCGGCCTCCTTCGCCTGGCGCAGGGCCTCATCCAGGTGCGCGCGAGTGTCGGTGAGGTACGGCAGGATCGGCATCAGGAACACCGCGCAGTCGAGACCGTGCTCGCGCACCGCGGTGACGGTCGCGAGCCGGGCCTTCGTGGTCGGCGTGCCCGGCTCGACCGACTGCTGCAGCTCGTCGTCGTACACCGCGATGGACATCGCGAGATCGACGGGGACCCGCTTCGCCGCCTCCGCCAGGTGGTCGAGATCGCGACGCATGAGCGACCCCTTGGTGAGGATGCTGAAGGGGGTTCCCGTGTCGGCGAGCGCGTCGATGATGCCGGGCATCAGGGAGTACCGGCCCTCGGCGCGCTGGTACGGGTCGGTGTTGGTGCCGAGCGCCACGGGATGCCTCCCCCAGCTGGGCCGGGACAGCTCCTTGCGCAGCACCTCGGCCACGTTGACCTTGACGATGATCTCCTGGTCGAAGTCCTTGCCCTGGTCGAGCTCCAGATAGGTGTGCGTCGGGCGGGCGAAGCAGTAGACGCACGCGTGCGAGCACCCCCGGTACGGGTTGATCGTCCAGCCGAAGGGCATCGGACCGCCACCGCCCGGGATCTTGTTGAGCGCCGATTTCGCGAGCACCTCGTGGAAGGTGATGCCCGCGAAGTCGGGCGTGCGCACCGAGCGCACGAGGTTGTTGAGCCGCGCGAGCCCGGGCAGCGCCGCCGGTGCTTCCGCCGTGAGTTCCTGCCCGCTCCATCTCATGACCTCATTCGAACATATGTTCGAATGATCGTCAAGCCTTCCGCTGGACGAGTGCAGCGCGATGATACGGTGGCGGTCGAGTGACGACGCGCCGTGCATCGCCTTCGGCGTCCTCCTGCTCGCGCTCGGCGGCGCCGCGTTCTGGGGAGCCCGGTACGAGCCCACGCTGGTGGGATCCGGTCTCGTCGCCGTGGCCCTCGGGCTGATCGCGTTCCTCCTCGGTGGATTCGGCGTCCACGTCGCACGGAGCGCGTCGCCCCGAGCGGCGGCGGGACCTGTCCTGCTGCTCACGATCCTCACCGTCGCGATCGGTTTCGTCGGCAACGGCATCACAGCGGTCGTGAGCGCACTGGGGTCGAGCACCTACGGTCTCGTGGCGAGCCTGCTGCTGTTCGTCGTCGCGCTGAGCGTCGCCCTGCAAGGTGCGCTGATCCACGGCGCGGCGAAGACGCTCTGAGGAGCGCACCTCCGCCGCGCCGTGGGCCGGCCGGAGCCGGTTCGGACGACCGTGCTCGTCACGCCGCGCGCAGGGCGACCTCCTCCCCGTCCCACCGCGCACGCAGCCAGCGGTCGTGGCTGGCGACCACGACGGCGCCGGGATACCCGCCCAGCGCCTCCTCCAGCTCCGTCGCGAGCCCCAGCGAGAGGTGGTTCGTGGGCTCGTCGAGCAGGAAGAGGTGGGGCGGCCGGGCGAGGATGAGCGCGAGCGCGAGCCGGCGCTGCTGACCGACGGAGAGCGCGCCGACCGGCCGGTCCAGATCGCGCGGGGCGATCAGTCCGAGGCCGACGAGCGGGATGCTCTCGGCCCGTCGCTCCCCCAGCACCGCCTCGTAGACGGCGCGGGGCGAGGCCGACGGGTCCGGGAAGCGCACGTCCTGCTCGAGCAGTCCGACGCGCAGCCCGCGCCGGCGCCCGACCGAGCCGTCCGTCGGCTCGAGGCGGCCGGCCACCGCAGCGAGGAGCGTCGACTTGCCCGCCCCGTTCGCTCCGGTGACCAGCACCCGCGACTGCGGCGCCACGTCGAACGACGGGACGTCGAGCCGGCCCGGGATGCGGAGCCCGCGCGCGTGCACGAGCAGGCCGCCGTCCTCGGCGAGCGGCTGGAAGCCGGACGGGATCCCGCCGAAGCGGAGCACCGGCGGCGGCTTGCGCACCTGGGTGCGTTCGAGCTCCTCGCGGCGCCCCGTCGCGTTCTTGATCCGGCGGCTGATCTGCTTGTCGAGCGTGCCGCCCTTGAACGACTTGGCGAACTTGTCGTTGTCGCGCACCTTGCCCGACCAGGAGATCGAGCGCGCCGTGACGTCGGCGGCGAAACGCAGCGCAGCCAGCTCGTCCTGCTCGTCGGCGAACTGCTTCTCCCAGCGCTCCCGCTCCGCCGCTTTCGCGGCGAGGTAGTCGCTGTAGCCCCCGCCGAACGCGACGGGGCCGCCGCGCGCCGGATCGATGTCGAGCAGGCCCGTCGCCACCGCGTCGAGGAACGCCCGGTCGTGACTGGCGAACAGCACCGGCCCGTGCCACTCGCGCAGCCGTCGTTCGAGGAACGCGGCGGCCGCGTCGTCGAGGTGGTTCGTCGGCTCGTCGAGCAGCAGCGCGTCCGGCTTGCCGAGCAGGAGCGCCGCTAGGGCGAACCGGCTGCGCTGGCCTCCCGAGACCTCCGAGAGGCGCCGGGCCAGCGGGATGCCGCTGACGCCGAGCCCGGCCAGGAGCTCGTCGCGGCGAGCCTCGATCGTCCAGATCTCCGCCCGCTCGGCGGCCTCGAGAGCCCGGTCGTAGCGAGCGGCGGCGCCGTCGTTGCCGTCGGTGAGGGCAGCGGCGGCGGCCTCCAGCTCCCGTTCGATCTCCCGCACGCCCGAGAGGGCGTCTTCGACGAGCGATTCGAGCGAGTCGTCCGGCCGGAACCGGACCTCCTGCCACAGGAAGCCGACCCGTGCGGGACGGTGGATGGTGCCGCCGTCGGGCGACTCCACCCCGGCGAGCAGCCGCAGCAGAGTGGATTTGCCGGCGCCGTTCTCGCCGATCAACCCGAGGCGCGAGCCGGGGGCGACGGTGAGGGAGACATCGGAGAGGATGCGGCGCGCGCCGTAGCTGAGCGAGACGCCGTCCGCGCGAAGCGGAGTGAGTGTGGTGGATGCAGGCATGGATAACCGCCTTCCGAGCGCTCCGGTGTACCGGATTCCCGCCGGGCGTTGTCCGTCGTGAGCGGCGCGCGAGCGCTATGAACGCGATGACCTGAATCGAAGGGTCACCCACTCTGTCGACGGCGCCTCGGGCGCGGGACGAAAGGAGGTGATCACTTCATAGCGCTGACGACCCTAACAGGCCGTCGGCGCCGCCGTCTACCCTCGCAGGGAACTACCGGACGAGATTCAGCGTCGCCGCGGTCTCCGCCAGCACGCGCGCGGCGTCATCCGGCCGGTCGTTGAGCGTGGTCCCGACCGTCGGGATCAGCTTCTCGATGGTCGGCAGCCAGCCGTCGTAGCGGTCGGGGAAGCAGCGCTTCAGCAGGTCGACCATGATCGGGACGGCCGTGGAGGCGCCCGGGGACGCGCCGAGCAGGCCGGCGATCGAGCCGTCCTGGGCCGCGACGACCTCGGTGCCGAACTGCAGCACGCCGCCCTTCTTCGCGTCCTTCTTCATGACCTGGACGCGCTGGCCGGCGGTGATGAGCTCCCAGTCCTCGCCCTTCGCCGTCGGCATGAACTCCTGCAGCGCCTTGAGCTTCTTGGCGCGGTTGGCGAGCAGCTCGCCCGCAAGGTACTTCATCAGGTCGACGTTGTCGCGGGCGACCGCGAGCATCGGCCCGAGGTTGCCGGCGCGGACGGAGCCGGGCAGGTCGAACCAGGAGCCGGTCTTGAGGAACTTGGGGCTGAATCCGGCGTACGGGCCGAACAGCAGCGAGGCCTGGCCGTCGACGACACGGGTGTCGAGGTGCGGCACCGACATCGGCGGGGCGCCGACGGCGGCCTTGCCGTAGACCTTCGCCTGGTGCTGGGCGACGATCTTCGGGTCGCTGGTGCGCAGGAACTGACCGGAGATCGGGAAGCCGCCGAACCCCTTGATCTCGGGGATGCCGGCCTTCTGCAGCAGGTGGAGCGCACCGCCGCCCGCGCCGACGAACACGAAGCGCGCCTGCACCTCGTGAGGGGTGTGGCCGACCTCGTGCCGCACCTTGATGCGCCACAGGCCGTCCTTGGTGCGCTTGATGCTCCGCACGCGGTTGTTGAGGGCGAGCTCGGCGCCGTTCGCGACGAGGTTGTCGACCAGGGCGCGGGTCAGCGCGCCGAAGTCGACGTCGGTGCCGGAGGTGGATCGCGTCGCCGCGATGCGCTGCTTCGCGCTGCGCTTCTTGGTGAGCAGCGGGGTCCACTCGCCGATGACGGCCGGGTCCTCCGAGTACTCCATGTCGGAGAACAGGGGCTGCTTCTTGAGGGCCTCGAAGCGGCGGCGCAGGTAGCGCACGTTGTCGCGGCCGCGCACGAACGTCATGTGCGGGGTCGGGTTGATGAAGGTCTCGGGAGCGGGCAGGTCGCCGGCCTCGACCAGGCTCGCCCAGAACTGGCGGCTGAGCTGGAACTGCTCGTTGATGCTGATCGCCTTCGCGGGGTCGACGGAGCCGTCGGCCGCCTCGGGCATGTAGTTCAGCTCGCAGAGGGCGGCGTGACCGGTTCCGGCGTTGTTCCAGGGGTTCGAGCTCTCCTGGGCGACTTCGCCCAGGTTCTCGTAGATGCGGATGCTCCAGTCGGGCTGCACACGCTGCAGGAGTGCTCCGAGCGTCGCGCTCATGATGCCGCCGCCGATGAGGACCACGTCGATGGGAGAGTTGCTCACCGTACGATCTTACGGTGCCCCCGGCGCATCCCCGGGTTTCCCGGGGGAAAGTATCTCGATGTCGAGACAATCAGCAGGTGGCGGCCTCAGTTCACCCGCTCGTAGATGGCGACGAACCGGGCGACCGGGAAGGCGGCCACCGTCTTCGCGACGAGCGGGAGGTCGACGTCGGCGAGCGTGCGGAACCGCACGCAGCTCTTGCCCATGTCGAGTCTCCTCCCGCCACGCGTCCACTCCTTCCGGAAGCTGCGCTCCTCGGCCGAGTCGCTGTAGAGCGCCATCAGGTACAGCGACGTGTAGTGCTTCTGGGCGGCGAGACTCACGTAGGCCAGCGGCTGCCGGTTGTAGGTGTCGGGGAACGTCTCCAGCGGGACCACCCAGCCGGGCATCCGCCACTGGACCCCGAGCCGGTAGCCGTCGGGCATGGCCGCGGCGACGGTGTCGAACACGGGCTGGAAGACCTCGCGCCGCTTCGGGGGCAGCGCTTCGAGGTACTCGGCGACCTCGGCGGGCAGGGGTTCGGCGCGCATGGGATCATGGTAGCCGTCGGCGACCGCCGCGTGGAGGGGCGGGTCGCGTTCCCGCGTCGATCCTCAGCCGACCGCGGCCGCCCCGGCGACGATCAGGGCGATGCCCGCGACGATCATGCTGGCGGTCAGCACCCCGAACCCCACCCAGACGAGCGCGATCACTCCGCTGGGCCGCTGCGGATCGCGTCCCAGCACCGAAAGGAAGAAGCCGGCCGGGATCAGGATGGCCGTCGCCAGCACCCCGATCGCCGCGACGTGCATCCATCCCGTGACGCCCGCCGCATCCAGCAGCACGAGCACGACGAGGCCCAGGATGACGAGGACGCCGGCGTGCGCGTGGCCGGCGCGGAAGAAGCTCTTCTGCAGGGCGTTCGCACCCTGCTTGCCCGTGACGACGCGCAGCAGGAAGGTCCCGCCGTAGGCGATGCCGATGACGGTGAGCAGGACGACGCCCGCGATGATGGCGCTGGCCGGTTGGAGCAGCATGGTCCGCCTCCTTGGATAGTTGAAGTATCCAAAGACTAGATAGTGCTACTATCCATGTCAAGAGTCGACGAAGGAACGGTGGCGGCGTGCGGATCTCCGAACTGGTCGAGCGGACGGGCGTCCCGCTCGCCACCCTCAAGTTCTACCTGCGCGAGGGGATGCTGATGCCCGGCGAGGCGCGCACCGCGACGCGCTCCGAATACGGCGAGGAGCACGTCCGCCGCGTGGCGCTGATCCGGGCGCTGTCCGACGTCGCCGGGCTGCCGCTGCAGCGGGTGAAGACCGTGCTGGGCCTGATCGACTCCCCCACCGCCTCCCTCTTCGAGTCCCTCGGCAGTGCCGTCGCGGCGCTCCCGCCCTACACCGACGACGTCCGCGCCGACGAGACGGAGCCGTCGGCCCCCGAGTATCCGCGCGCTCACGCCGCCATCACGGCGCTCGGCCAGGTGTACGACCCGCGCTTCGCCGCCGTCGCCCAGCTGGAGCGCGCCCTGGCGGGTGTCGAGACGGCGGGCATCCCGATGACCGCCGATCGCCTCGACGTCTACGGCGCGCACGTGCGCGCGATGGCCGAATTCGACCTCGCCCGGATGCCCGAGGAGGGCCGGGAGGAACAGCTCGGATACGCCGTGCTCGGAACCGCGCTCTACGAGCCCGTCATCGCCGCGCTCCGCAGGCTCGCCCACCAGGACATCGCGGCACGTCAGCTCTCCGAAGGCTCTGCCTGACGCAGCGACATTCGTCACAAATGTCGGGAAAGCGCAGCGCTATCCCGACATTTGTGACGAATGTGGCGTGGGCTCAGGCCTGAACGGGAGTGGAGAGCCGCTCGGCGACCAGCTCGGCGATCTGCACGGCGTTCAGCGCGGCGCCCTTGCGGAGGTTGTCGTTGCTGATGAACAGCGCAAGGCCGCGGCCGGCGGGCACGCCCTCGTCCTGACGGATGCGGCCGACGAAGCTCGGGTCCTTGCCGGCGGCCTCGAGCGGGGTCGGGACGTCGGTGAGCACCACGCCGGGAGCCGACGCGAGCAGCTCCTCCGCGCGGGCCGGACTGATCGGCTCGGCGAACTCCGCGTTGATGGAGAGCGAGTGGCCGGTGAAGACCGGGACGCGCACGCACGTTCCGCTGACGAGCAGCCCGGGGAGGCCGAGGATCTTGCGGCTCTCGTTGCGGAGCTTCTTCTCCTCGTCGGTCTCGTTCAGGCCGTCGTCGACGATCGAGCCCGCGAGCGGGATGACGTCGAAGGCGATCGGACGCACGTACTTGACCGGCTCCGGGAGGGCGACGGAGGAGCCGTCGTGCACGAGCTGCAGGAGGTTCTCGTCGGCGACGGCGGTGCGGACCTGGGTCGCGAGCTCCTCGGCGCCGGCGAGCCCGGAGCCCGAGACGGCCTGGTAGGTGCTCACAGTGAGGCGCTCGAGTCCCGCCTCGTCGTGCAGGACCTTCAGCACCGGCATCGCGGCCATGGTGGTGCAGTTGGGGTTGGCGATGATGCCCTTGCGCGCGTCGGCGATCGCCTCCGGGTTCACCTCGGAGACGACGAGCGGGACGTCCGGGTCCATGCGCCAGCCGCTCGAGTTGTCGATGACGATGGCGCCGGCCTCGGCGAAGCGCGGGGCGTGGGCCTTCGAGCCGGTCGCCCCGGCGGAGAAGAGCGCGATGTCGACGCCGGAGACGTCGGCGGTGGCGACATCCTCGACCGTGATCTGCTCGCCGCGGAACGGCAGCGTCGTGCCCGCCGAACGCGAGGATGCGAAGAAGCGGACGGACGCGGCCGGGAAGGCGCGCTCCTCCAGCAGGCGGCGCATCACGCTGCCGACCTGGCCGGTCGCGCCGACGACGGCGATGTTGAGTCCAGTGGTCTCGCTCATGGTGGTGGCCCCTTCGGGTCGGTGGTCTTGGAGGGTCGAACGTGATGTCCGCCGCCGCCATTCCCTCGCGGGCGGCGGCCGACGGGCCGGGATCCCCTAGCGGCCGGTTCCGGCGTAGACGACGGCCTTCTCGTCGCCGTCGAGGCCGAACGCCGTGTGGATGACGCGGGCCGCCTCGGCCACGGTGTCGGCGCGGGTGACGACCGAGATGCGGATCTCGCTGGTGGAGATCATCTCGATGTTGATGCCCGCGTCGTAGAGCGCCTCGAACAGCCGCGCGGAGACGCCCGTGTTGGTGCGCATCCCGGCGCCGACGAGCGCGAGCTTGCCGATCTGGTCGTCGTACTGCAGCGACTGGTAGCCGACCTCGTCGCGCTCCGCGGTGAGAGCGGTGAGCACGCGCTGACCCTCGGACTTCGGGAGGGTGAACGAGATGTCGGTGAGGCTCGTGGCGGCCGCGGACACGTTCTGCACGATCATGTCGACGTTGGCGTTGGCCTTCGCGACGATCTTGAAGATCTGCGCCGCCTTGCCCGGCACGTCGGGAACCCCGACGACGGTGATCTTCGCTTCGCTCAGATCGGTGGCGACTCCGGAGATGATCGGCTCTTCCACGGTTCCATCCTTCTTCGCGGCCTCGGCCGCAGCTGCTTCGTTGAGGACGTACGTGCCCTCCTTGTTCGAGAACGAGGAGCGCACGTGCAGGGTCACGTTGTGGCGGCGGGCGTACTCGACCGCGCGGATGTGCAGGACCTTCGCGCCCGCGGCGGCGAGCTCCAGCATCTCCTCGCTGGTGATGCGGTCGATCTTGCGCGCCAGGGGCACCTGACGGGGGTCGGAGGTGAAGACGCCGTCCACGTCGGTGTAGATCTCGCACACCTCGGCGCCGAGTGCTGCGGCGAGGGCGACGGCGGTCGTGTCGGAGCCGCCGCGGCCGAGAGTCGTGATGTCGCGGGTGTCGCGGTTGAAGCCCTGGAAGCCGGCGACGATCGCGATCGCGCCCTCCGAGAGTGCGTCCTGGATGCGGCCGGGCGTGACGTCGACGATGCGCGCCGCGCCGTGCTGCGCGTCGGTGATCATGCCCGCCTGGCTGCCGGTGAACGAACGGGCGTCGTAGCCCATGCTCTTGATCGCCATCGCGAGGAGCGCCATCGAGATGCGCTCGCCCGCGGTGAGGAGCATGTCCAGCTCGCGCGGCGCGGGGATCGGCGTGACCTCGTGCGCCAGGTCGACCAGCTCGTCCGTCGTGTCGCCCATGGCGGACACGGCGACGACGACCTCGTTGCCGGCCTTGCGGGTCTCGACGATGCGCTTCGCGACGCGCTTGATGCTCTCGGCGTTCGAGACGGACGAACCGCCGAATTTCTGCACGATAAGGGCCACGGACACTCCTGGACTGACGGGTTTCCCATCCTACCGTCCGGGTGCATGCCCCGATCCCCATATGACGACACGGCGCCGGGAGGTGCTCCGTACGGTCAGGAGACCTGGCGACGGCCTTCGAAGGCGCGGCCGAGGGTGACCTCGTCGGCGTACTCGAGGTCGCCGCCGACCGGGAGGCCGGAGGCGAGCCGGGTGACCCGGATCTCGAGCGTCGTCAGCAGGCGGCTGAGGTAGGTGGCGGTCGCCTCGCCCTCGAGGTTGGGGTCGGTGGCGATGATGACCTCCTGCACGGTGCCGTCCGCCAGTCGCTGCATCAGCTGGCGGATGCGCAGGTCGTCCGGTCCGACGCCGTCGATCGGGCTGATCGCGCCGCCGAGCACGTGGTACAGCCCGCGGAACTCACGGGTGCGCTCGATGGCGACGACGTCCTTCGCCTCCTCCACGACGCAGATGAGTTCGGGCGAGCGGCGCGGGTCGCGGCAGATGGTGCAGGTCTCCTGCTCGGAGACGTTGCCGCAGATCTCGCAGAACCGGACCTTGTCGCGCACCTCGAGCAGCACCTCCGCCAGCCGGGTGACGTCGAACGTCTCGGTCTGGAGGATGTGGAACGCGATGCGCTGCGCCGACTTGGGGCCGATGCCGGGCAGGCGGCCGAGCTCGTCGATCAGCTCCTGGACGATGCCTTCGTACACCGGTTACCTCATCCCCATCGTGGGCGGAGCGTCGATCTCCTCGATGAAGGTCGCTCCGAGCAGCTCGCGCACGACGGCCTCGCCGTAGCGCTGCGGCTCCTGGAAGGTGGGCGTGCGGGCTCCGCTGGCGGCGGCGGAACGCTGCGCGGCGGGCGCCGACGCGGCAGGCGCCGACGCGGCAGGCGCCGAGGCTGCGGGCGCGGCCGGGCGAGTAGCGGGCGCGGGCGCCGAGGCGGGACGGGCGGGTGCGCTCGCGGCTCGATCGGCGGGGGCCGGGGCGACCGCCCAGTCGCCGGCCGGCTCGTCCGGGGTCGGCGGCTCGAACGGCGGCTCGGTCTCGTCCGGCGGCACGTCGTCGAAGGGAGGCTCGTCGGCCGCGGGAGCGGTCGGAGCGGGAGGCGTCGGCGCGGCCGGGGCTGCGGACGGGCGGGTCGGCGCGGGGGCGGCGGCCGGAGCAGCGGGGCGCTCCATCGTGGCCACGGCGGCGGCGGCGGGAGCCGCACCGGCACCGGGGATGCTCACGATCGCCCAGTCGGTGACCGGCCCCGTCGGCGCGGACGCCTCGGGGGTCGCGGCGGCGGCCTGCTCGGTCCGGGGCGCGGCAGCGGTCGGCGCGGCGTTCGCTGGAGCCGAAGCCGGAGCCGGAGCGGCCGCAGCGGGGGCGGCAGCGGGCTGACCGGCGGCACCTGCGCCATTGGCGTCGCCCGGCCAGGTGTCGGCGACCGGAGCGGTCGGGGCACCGGCGCCGGGGCGCTGGCCTCCACCCGGGCCGCCATCGGCGCGCGCGATGAACTTCACGCGGATGCCGAGGATGTCGACGATCGCCTGGCGGAGGTACTCGCTGACACCCGGGGTGCCGGGGGCCTGCGACTGACGGAAGCTCTGCACGTCGTTGTCGCTCGGGAACGACAGCGTGAGCACGTCCCCGTCGAGCGCGCGGACCTGGGCGGTGAACACGACCATCCAGGCGCTGCGCTTGGCGCGCTGGACGGCATCCAGGATCTGCGTCCAGGAGTCCTTGACCTGCTGCGTGGTGACCGGTGCGACCGGCGCGGGCGCCGCAGCGGCGGGAGGTGCTGCCGCCGGCGCGGGCTTCTCGGCGGGCGGGGTGGCCTTCTCGGCGGGAGCGGCGTCCGTGGGAGCGGCCTCGGCGGGAGCCGCAGCAGCGGCCTCCACCTCCGTCGCCCCGGCGGGTGCCGTCTCGGCGGGGAGCGCCTCGGGGGACGCGGTCGGTGCTGCCGCCGTCGGCGCGGCGGCCGGTTCCGGAGCCGCGGGCGCGGCCGCAGGAGCGGACGCGGCGGCGGGCGCGGGCGCTGCAGCGGGCGTCCGCGTCGGAGCCGGGGCTGCCGAGGCTCGGGAGGCGGCGGCCGCCGCTCCCCCGTCGCCGTCGCTGACGCCGACGCGGCGTTCCAGCCGCTCGACGCGGGCCAGGGCGCCGCGCTCGGAGGCGTCGCTCGACGGGACGAGCACGCGGGCGAGGAGGAGCTCGAGGTGCAGTCGCGGCGACGTGGCGCCCGTCATCTCGGTGAGGGCGGCGTTCACGATGTCGGCGGCGCGGCTCAGCTCGGCGGCGCCGAACTTCATGGCCTGCATGCCCATGCGGTCGAGCTCGTCCTGCGGCACGCCGCGGAGCACGGCGGCGGCGCCGTCGACACTGGTCGCCGCGACGACGATCAGGTCGCGCAGGCGCTCCAGCAGGTCCTCGACGAACCGGCGCGGGTCCTGACCGGTCTGGATCACCCTGTCGACGGCGGCGAACGCACCGGCGGCATCCCGCGCGGCGATCGCGTCGATGACCTCGTCGAGCAGGGCCGCGTGGGTGTAGCCGAGCAGGGCGACGGCGCGCTCGTACTCGATGGCCTCGCCCTCGGAGCCGGCCATCAGCTGGTCGAGCAGCGAGAGCGTGTCACGCGGTGAACCGCCGCCGGCGCGCACCACGAGCGGCAGCACGCCGGGGGCGACCGTCATGCCCTCGCTGTCGCACAGGCTCTGGACGTACTCGAGCATCTGCGCGGGCGGCACGAGCCGGAAGGGGTAGTGGTGGGTGCGGGAGCGGATGGTGCCGATGACCTTCTCGGGCTCCGTCGTCGCGAAGATGAACTTCACGTGCTCCGGCGGCTCCTCGACGATCTTGAGCAGCGCGTTGAAGCCCTGCGGCGTCACCATGTGCGCCTCGTCGAGGATGAAGATCTTGTAGCGGTCGCGGGCCGGAGCGAAGATCGCCCGCTCGCGGATGTCGCGCGCATCGTCCACGCCGTTGTGGCTGGCGGCGTCGATCTCGACCACGTCGAGCGATCCGCTGCCGTCGCGGCTGAGCTCGACGCAGCTCGCGCACTTTCCGCACGGGGTGTCGGTCGGACCCTCCGCGCAGTTGAGGCAGCGGGCCAGGATGCGGGCGGACGTCGTCTTGCCGCAGCCGCGCGGGCCGGAGAAGAGATAGGCGTGGTTCACGCGGTTGGTGCGCAGCGCCGTCATCAGCGGCTCCGTCACCTGCGATTGGCCGATCATGTCGGCGAAGGTGTCGGGCCGATATCGGCGATAGAGAGCGGTTACCACTCCCACATGCTACTTGCCGCCGCTGACAATCGGGCGGGCGGGCGGGTCAGCGGCCGGGGACGGTGGAGGGTGCCGTCAGTGCCGCCGCGATCGCCCGCCACACGGCCTCCCTCCCCCGCTCCGTCGGCTGCGCCGCCGCCCCCTCCGGGAGGTTCAGCGGCGTGTACGGCGGCGTGTAGAAGAGGTGCTCCGCACCCGCCGCCCTGACGTACGTGTCGCCGGGGCGCGCGGGCCGCTGGCGCGCGGCCTCGTCCATCCACGCGCATCCGTTGTTCAGCTGCTCGTCGCTGCCGGCGCAGCCGAGCACGACCGGCCCGCGGATGCCGCTCAGATCGAGCACCGATGCCGGCTCGACGTCGTTCGTCCCGGTCATGCAGGGGACCCAGGCGCCGTCGACGGTGATCGCCGGGCTCGGGACCGGGGACGGGCACACCAGGCCGGTGGTGCCGCCCGGGGCGATGGCGCCGTAGACGAGGTCCGGGTGCGCGACCGCGAGCCAGAGGGCGAGCGGAGCGCCGCGCGACGTGCCCATCACGAAGATGCGCTGGTCGTCGACGCCCTTCTGCGCCTTGAGCCAGTCGACGGCCGCGAGCAGCCGCTCGGCGGGCACGGTGCGGCGCGGCTCGAGCTGGCCCGCGCTGCCGAAGGTCGAGAGGTCGAGCGCCGGGTACCCCATCGCCGACAGGGTCGCGGCGGCGAGCACCCCGGTCGGCGTGCCGGGGTCGGTGCCGTCGAGCACGAGGACGCCGGGACGGAGGCCCTCCGAGCGCAGCACCGGGGCGAAGTAGTCGGCGCTCAGGCCGTCGTCGAACACCGCCGCCGCCGGCGCCGCCGCGGTCAGGCCCACCCGCTGCACGTGCGTGGCCGCCACGCGCAGGCCACCGACCGTCGCGCTGAGCGCCACGGAGACCGTCGCCCCGCCCCAGGTCTGGTCCGAGGTCGCGGCCTCCCCCTTCGCGCTCCGCATGGTCCAGAAGAGTCCCATCGGGTCGGCTCCGGAGTACGGAGCCTCCACGGGCGCCTGCCGGGCGAGGTCCACCTCGCCGTCCGGCGGCACCGCGTACACGGCCGTCGACGACCAGGTGCCGCCCGACTGCGTCACCGCGGAGACGGTCACCCGGCCGCCCGGCGGGAGCCCCGCGAGGCTGATCCGCGCGGGCTCCCAGACCCCGGTCGGATTCGTCTCGACGACGAAGCGCGGCCCTCCCGCACGCGCGGTCGTGCAGCCGGCCAGCGAGGCGAGGCCGACGGCCGCGACGGCGAGGGCGGCGACGATCCGGGCGGCCCTCACGATCGCGTCGCTCTCAGGACGATCTGGGCGACCGCGTTCCAGAAGGCGACGCGCGCCTGCTCCGTCGCCTGCGCGTCGGCCCCCGATCCCGCCGGCGCGCCGGGACGACCACGCGGGAGCGCCACGGGCAGCCCCGGCGGGACCGTCACGGCGTGACCCGCCCGCGGCGCGTTCTGGATGCTGTCGCCGGCCCGCCTCCCGCGCGCCGCGGCGAGGGCCGCCTGTCCCGAGCAGGCCGAGGCGAGCACCGTGTCGCGCCCACCGCAGGCGAGGACCACCGGCCCGTCCACGCCACCGAGCGGGATCACGGATGAGGCTGAGTCGGGACCGGGCCCGACGCGGCAGGGCAGACCGGCGCCGTCCTCGAACGCCGGAGCGGTGGACCCGGAGGGCAGGCAGAGGAGCTGGGGCGCGCCTCCCGCGGCGAACAGCCCGTGGACCCGGGTCGGGAACCGGGTCGCCGCCCACAGCGCGAGCGGCTCGGAGACGCCCGTGCCGTAGACGAAGACGTCCCGCGCGTCGATGCCCTGCTGCGCCGCGAGCCAGGCGAGGGCGTGCTCGACCGTCGTGCTGTCGACGACGCTGGAGGCGCGCACGCCGTCCGGTGCGGACGACACCGGGAGCACCAGCACCGACGCCCCGAAGCGGGCGAGCAGAGGCGCGGCGAACGCGGCCGAGGCTCCCGGCGCGGGGTCGTCGAACATCAGAACCGCGGGTGTGATCGGGCGCTCCTGCGACGTCGCCTTCCAGAACTGCGCCACGGGCTGGTCCTCGTGGGTCTCGCGCGGGAAGCGGGACGTGCCGGCGCCCTCGAGGTCGCGCGTGTAGAGCGTGTGCGGCCGCAGGTCGTCCGCCAGCCCCTGCAGGTCGAACGTCCGCGACGCGACGAGCCGATCGGCGTCGAAGGCCGCGAGGGTCACCGGGAGGGTGTCGTGCATCCAGTGCGTCGCGAGCGCGGTTCCGGAGAGCTCCGGCCCGTCCAGCGACCAGAACAGGCCGACCGAGTCCGGCTCGGCGAAGGGGGCGAGCTGCGGCCGGGCGGTCGCGAGGTCGAGCATCCCGCCGGCCGGGACGGTGTACGTCGCCGACGACCGCCAGGTGCCGCGCCCGTCGGTCAGCGTCGCGGTGATCCGCAGGCGGCTGCCGGGCTCGCCGCCGACGAGCTGCAGGGGCACCGGCCAGAGCACCGACGTGTAGTGGATGAGCGGCGGCGTGACGAAGCGCGGGCCGACGGGGCCGTCCGCCGCGGTCGCGCATCCGCCGAGGGCGAGGGCGAGAGCGGCGACGGTCGCCACCACCGCCGTCAGGGCGGCGACGGGGCGGCGCGGCCGGGAGCGGGCGGGAGGCTGTCGCCGTCCGTCCCCGTCGCCGCCCCATCGCCGCATCGTGGATCCTGCCTGCTAACCCTCGCCCGCGACCGCCTGGAGCGATTGCCGGGCGATCTCCAGCTCCTCGTTCGTCGGCACCACCAGCACGGTGACCGCGGAATCGTCCGCCGAGATCACGCGGGCGTCTCTCGACGTGGATGCGTTCCGTTCGGGGTCCAGCCGGATCCCGAACACCTCGAGGCCGCGCAGCGCCTCCGCCCGCAGCTGCTCGTCGTTCTCGCCGACGCCCGCGGTGAACGTGAGCACGTCGAGGCCGCCGAGCAGCGCCGTGTAGGCGCCGATGTAGTGGCGGAGCCGGTGCACCACCGTGTCGATCGCGAGCCGTGCGGCGGCATCCCCGCTGTCGGCCGCGTGGCGCACGTCGCGCATGTCGCCGCGCCCGGCCAGGCCCAGGAGGCCGCTGCGCCGGTTGAGCAGCTCGTCGAGCGCATCCGTGTCGAGGTGCGCGCGCCGCGCCAGATGGAGCAGCACCGCCGGGTCGAGATCGCCCGATCGGGTGCCCATGACGAGGCCCTCCAGCGGGGTCAGCCCCATCGAGGTCTCCACGGAACGGCCGGCGTCGACCGCGCAGGCCGAGGCGCCGTTGCCGAGGTGCAGCACGATCTGCTTCAGCTCGGCGAGCGGGCGCCCGAGGAACTCCGCGGCGGTCTCGGACACGTACTTGTGCGACGTCCCGTGGAATCCGTAGCGGCGGACGCGGTACTTGTCGGCCAGCTCCGCGTCGATCGCGTACGTGTACGCGGCGGGCGGGAGGGTCTGGTGGAACGCGGTGTCGAAGACGGCCACGTGCGGCACGTCCGGGAACGCCTTCTCGGCCGCCCGAATGCCCTGCAGATTGGCGGGGTTGTGCAGCGGTGCGAGATCGGCGAGGTCCTCGATGTTGATCTCGACCAGCGGGGTCACGATGGTCGGCTCGAAGAACCGCTTGCCGCCGTGGACGACGCGGTGGCCGACCGCGACGAGGGGGTTCTCGTCGAGGCTCGGCCCCTCGCTCGCGAAGAGGTCGAGCATCGCGCGGAATCCGGCGGTGTGATCCGGGATGGGGAGGGAGCGCTCGGTCGTCCCGCCCGGTCCGCGGTGGCGGATGTGCCCGGACGCCTCCCCGATCCGCTCGATGAGGCCACTCGCCAACGCCTCCTCGGAACCGGCGTCGATGAGCTGGTACTTGAGCGACGAGGAGCCGCTGTTCACCACGAGGACGGCGCTCATGCGAGGGCCGCCTGGATCGCGGTGATGGCGACGGTGTTCACGATGTCCTCCACGGTCGCTCCGCGCGACAGATCGTTGATCGGCTTGCGCAGGCCCTGCAGCACCGGCCCGATCGCGACGGCGCCCGCGCTGCGCTGCACCGCCTTGTAGGTGTTGTTGCCGGTGTTGAGGTCGGGGAACACGAAGACGGTGGCGCGCCCGGCGACGTCGGAGCCCGGCATCTTCGCGGCGCCCACCGCGGCGTCCGCGGCGGCGTCGTACTGGATGGGGCCGGCGACCGCCAGCTGCGGCGCCCGCTCCCGCACCAGCGCCGTCGCCGCGCGCACCTTGTCGACGTCCGCGCCGGCTCCGGAGTCGCCGGTCGAGTACGAGAGCATGGCGACGCGCGGCTGGATGCCGAACTGGTCGGCAGTGCGCGCAGACGACACCGCGATGTCGGCCAGCTGCTCGGCGGTCGGGTCCGGGATGACGGCGCAGTCGCCGTAGACCAGCACCCGGTCGGCGAGCGCCATCAGGAACACGCTCGAGACGACGGACACGCCGGGCGTGGTCTTGATGATCTCGAAGGCCGGCCGGATGGTGTGCGCCGTCGTGTGGGCGGCTCCCGACACCATCCCGTCGGCGAGGCCGAGGTGCACCATCATCGTGCCGAAGTACGACGCGTCCGTGACGGTGTCCGACGCCTGGTCGACCGTGATGCCTTTGTGGGCGCGCAGCTTGGCGTACTCCGTGGCGAAGCGGAACCGCAGCACGTCGTCGAACGGGCTGATGACCTCCGCCCGCGAGAGGTCGAGGCCGAGCTCGATGGCGCGCGACCGCACCTCGAAAGGCTCGCCCAGGATGGTGAGCCGGGCGACGCCGCGCGCGAGCAACGTTCCTGCCGCGCGCAGGATGCGGTCGTCCTCCCCCTCCGGGAGCACGATGTGCTTGTTCGCCGCACGCGCCCGCTCGATCAGGTCGTACTCGAACATGAGCGGCGTGACGACGTCGTGGCGCGTCACGTCGAGGCGGCCCAACAGGGCGTCCGCGTCGACGTGCCGCTCGAAGAGCGCGAGGGCCGTGTCGTACTTGCGCTGCGAGTCGGCGGCCAGCCGGCCGCGCGCGTGGGTGATCCGCACGACGGTGTCGTAGGTGTCGAGGCCCGTGCGGACGATCGGCAGCGGCGAGCGCAGACCGGCGAGCAGCCGCTCGATCGGCTCCGGGAGGTCGAAGCCGCCGTTCAGGACGATGCCGGCGATCGACGGGAAGGTCCCCGACGCGTTCGCCATCAGCACGGCCAGGAGCACCTCGGTGCGGTCGCCGGGGACGACGACGACCGCCCCTTCCACGAGCCGGGGCAGGACGTTGTCCATCGACATGCCGGCGACGACCACGTCGAGCGCCTCCCGGCCGAGCAGGGTCTCGTCGCCGGCGATGAGCGTCGCGCCCGTCGCCTCGACGATGGAGCGGATGCTCGGCGCGACGAGGAACTCGTCCTCCGGGATGGCCCAGACCGGCGGACGGTCGCCGCCGCGCTCGGCGGGGACGATCTCCGAGATGGTCTCGACGATCTCGTCGAGTCGGGAGGCGTCGGCGCGGTTGGCGACGACCGCGAGCAGGCTCGCGTGCTCCGCGCGCATCTCGACCAGTGCCAGCTCGGCGAGGTGCTGCAGGTCTTCGGGCGAGCGCGGCTCGGCCTGACCGAGCCGTTCGCCGAAGCCCTGCCCGACCCGGCCGCCGAGCACGAGCAGCACGGGAGCGCCCAGGTTGGCGGCGATGCGGGCGTTGTAGCCGAGCTCGGTCGGGCTCCCGACGTCGGTGTAGTCGGACCCGAGGATGACGACGGTGTCGAACCGCGTCTCCACCGCCCGGAACCGGTGCACGATCTCGGCGAGCGCCGCATCCGCGTCGACATGGACGTCCTCGTACGTGACGCCGATGGCCTCCTCGTACGAGAGATCGGCCGTGACGCGCTCCAGCAGCAGCTCCAGCACGTAGTCGCGCTCGACCGTCGAGCGGGCGATCGGGCGGAACACGCCGACCCGCCCCACGGAGTGCCGCAGCGCCTCGATGACGCCGAGCGCCACCGTCGACTTGCCGGTGTGCCCCTCGGCGGAGGTGATGTACAGCGAACGGACCACGTCTCAGCCGATCCGCTCGATGGCCGGCAGGCGGTACTCGCCCGAGAGCACGGCGGCTCCCGGCGCGTACATCCGCATCAGCGGGCGGAACTCCCCCTCCGGCGTCGGCAGCCAATTGGCGGCCTGGGTGGGATCGGTCGGTCGGGTGGTGCTCATCGTGATCGTCAATCCTCCGTCGTCGTCGTACACGATCCCCCTCGTCCGGTCGCCCACGGAGTACCGGTCCGCCGCGTTCGCGACGAGGAAGTACCCCGGGAGGTCGTACATGGTGAGGGACCAGAAGGCGCCGACCGGCGGGGTCGGCGCGAGGCGCAGCCGGTAGACGTGCTCGCCCGTGAGCGCGTTGCCGTCGGCGTCCTCGTACGTCGCGGAGTACACGGCCTCGTAGCCGTGGTTGCCCCACAGGCCGCCGAGCGCGGCACCGGCGCGGACGGCGTAGCGGGTGCGCGGGTCGTCGAGCGTCCAGGCCGGGTCGTCGAGCGTCCCGACCTCGAAGAAGTCGAGGTTGTAGTCGAACGAGTGCAGGGTGAGCTGCCAGTGGTCGACGACCGGCGCTCCGGTGCGCAGCGAGGCCTCGAGCGCCTCCTTGCCGACCGCGTAGCCGGTCTCCAGCGCGGCCTGCACCTCCGCCGGGAGCTCGCCGACCGGGACGTCGCCCGTGAGGCCGAGCTCGGCGTAGGTCGCCAGCGCCGCGCGATCGCGCTCGGCCGGCGGGAACGCTTGCGACCACACCCGCATCCGCTCGAAGAAGGTCAGCGCCTCGCTCGCGCCGGGCACCACCGGTGGCACGCCCTCAGGAGGCGTCAGCGACCGGCGCAGCGGCGTCAGCGTCAGGGCGTCCTGGAGGGCGTGCACGGCGGGCAGGTCGTCCTCCCCGTCCACGGCCCAGCGGCCGACGATGGACGCGATGCGCGTCGGGAAGTGGATGCGCGTCGGGCCGGCAGCGGCGTCGGCCGGGTCGGCCTCCGGACCCTCCCACTCGGGCGGGAGCAGCAGGAAGTCCCCCGCTCCGCCTCCCGTCGCGCGCGTGCCGACATAGGCGAAGTTCTCCGTCCACGCCGAGACGAACTGCAGCACGTAGTACCGCTCCCCCGCCTCCGGGACGCTGAGCAGCACCGGGCCGACGCTCAGATCGACCTGCGCCATCGAGTACACCGTGTCGTTGTTGATCGACACGAAGGTGTCGTCCGGCCCCGCGAGCGTGCGACCGTGCCCGAACACGTTGTACGGGGTGGGAGGGACGGCGCCGATCCCGGCGCTCACGAACCGCTCGACCTGCTCCAGGTCGAACACGAGGGGGAAGCCCACGACATACGCTTCGGAGGCCAGCTCGGCCATCTGCTCGGTCACTCCACCATTCCATTCTTCGGCGGGATGCCCATTCTACAGACTGTAGAAGAGCGGGCGATGCTGCCCTCACTCTACGCGGGCGCCCCGCGACGATGGAATGAAAAAAGACCCCCCACGCACCCGCCAGAGCCCGGTTACCCTTGCTGCGTTTCCGCCCTGGGGGAGTTGGCCTGGATGGCGCCACGTGGGGAGCCGTCGAACAGTCTAGCGGGTCGATCTGAGGGCTCGTGCACCGACCCCCTCCTCGCGTCCGCTAGGATATTGTGAGCCGTCGCCCGCAAGGCGGTGGCAACCCAGGAGAATTCGCCTAGTGGCCTATGGCGCACGCTTGGAAAGCGTGTTGGGTGCAAGCCCTCGGGGGTTCGAATCCCCCATTCTCCGCCAATTTCCAGAGCTGATGAGGGCCCCGAGATCCGCGTGGTTACGCGGAAGTCGGGGCCTTTGCCCTTTCCTCAGCCAGCCGATTTAGCTCTCCGTGCCCACACTTTGCCCACACTTTTCTGATGACCTCCCTCATTGAGGCGCATCGCGACCTCGTCGAGGTCGTCGTCGAAGAGGTCGGCGTAGGTATCGAGGGTCATCGCGGCGGACTTGTGGCCGAGCATCCGCTGGACGGCTTTGACGTTCGCCCCCGAGCTGACGGCCAGGCTCGCGGCTGTGTGTCGGAGGTCGTGAGGCGTGAGTCGCTCGAGGTCTGCTGCTGCGAGCGCTGTCAGGAACCAGGAGCGCTTGTTCTTGCTGGCGCTCGGGCGGCGAAGAAAGCCGCCGAAGCGATCGGCGAAGACGAGGTCGTCGAGGCCCTTTCCTCCGCAGAGTCGAGCGAGCGGCTCGGAGAGGAAACCGGGGAACGGGACGGAGCGTCGCTCCCAGGACTTGGGGAAACCCTCGATGATGTTGCCGTCTACCTCGGTGGCGGTGTGGTTGATCTCCAGCCGGCGCCGCTCCAGTGAGACATCTCGGACACGGAGGCCGGTGGCCTCTGCCCAGCGGAGTCCGCAATAGGCGAGGACCATCAAGAGCGTCGCCTGCATGTCGGTGTCGGCGGCCTCGGCGAAGCGGATGACCTCTTCATGGCTGAGGTATCGGCGTGCTTTGTTCGAGTGCTTGCGCGGTGAACCGTCCGCGCCTCGGGCAACGTTCTTAGTGATTCGGCCGTCCTTGAGCGCGACGTCGAGGATGCCGGCGAGGACACCAACTGCGCGGAGCACGACGGTCGCTGATCGCGGCCTCGACGCATCAGCTGTCCACGCGGCACGTGGGTTCGACGCGGCCGACCCTTGGCCGAGCTCTCGGATCCATTGCGCGACGGCGCTAGGCCGGATGGCACCGACGGCGGCGGTTGCCCAACGCGGTTCGACGTAAACGCGCCACGACGTCTCGATCGAGTGGAAACTCGAGGGTTTCATCGCCTGTCGCTTGTTCGCGAGCCACCCCGGAGCGAGTTCGCCCACGGTGATTCGTGCCGCTTGCGGATCGACGAACGACCCCGCTGCCTTAGAAATCTCGACATTTGCCAGGTACAACTCGGCGTCGCGCTTGGTCTTGAAGCCGCGTTTGTCGGTTTGCCGATGCTCGGGGGTGCGATATCGGACGCGCCAGCGGCGGCCAGCAGTTGTTTCGTATGGCGTAACGGTTCCCATGACTACCTCCTCACTCACACGTTCCGGACATAGCCGCGATTTGGCGCGCTACCCGCGAAGCGTGTCTTGTGAATGAGACGCGCTCAGAAGAACCGCTAAATTGCACGCATGGATGACTGGTGGAGCGGCACCCACTGGTGGAACCAGCAAAGCCGGGAACCGGTCGCGATTGGTCGGGAGTGGTTGGTACCGTCGGAGCACATTGGCGTAGCTGCTTCGAGTCGCGCCTCTGCTGGCTTGCGCCGCAATGGTGTAGTCGCAATTCAGGAGGAATACGGCGTTGCCGATGATTGAAGCCTCGACGAAGCCCGTTGATTGGTTCAGCTCGATCAACTGGGGGACGGTGCCGGACTGGGTAACTGGGCTCCTCACCGCGGCAACCCTGTTCCTCGCAGTAATGATCCTCCTAGGAGATAGACGTCGTGCTAAGCGAGCCGAAGCCGACGCCTTCTCTACCTGGCCGGTTTTCATGGGCACGCACGCCGTGCCAGACCTTCCCGATTACGCCGTGGAACTCCACGCCTACAACGCGGGGGATAAACCAATCCTGTACACGATGGTGATGGTGCGGCCGGGAAGTCCGCAGCATGCGCTACAGACGATGTCCACCAAACCGATTCCTCCGCAGACCGAAGTCGTCTCGAAGATCGGCTTTGACAACATCTGGTACGACTCTCCGCTGCTCATCCAGTTCAGAGATGCAAGGGGTCAGACATGGCTCCGGGACGTCAACACGAACAAGTACATCGGCAAGAGTCAGGTGAACAAGTGGTACCGGAAGTACGGCAAGACGAGGGCAGGGATGTATCACTTCCTTTTCACAAACCGCAATCGCGACCTAATCAAGAAGGACATGGAGGAGCAGCGACTGAGATGGGAGGCCGAAGAGGCCGCGCGGGTGCCCGAGAAGACCCGCAAGAAACGTGGACGCGTGCGATGACCGCTGTGCCTGACCGTCATTGGGCACACCAGCACCTCCCAGCGCCGGCGTTTGCCGCAGCCCACCAGGCCGGCGGAGCACGGATGTCGCACGTTCGTGATTTGATTCGGCGCATGAGCGACAACGTCGACGAAGCACCTGCGTGGCAAGAGGCCATGCGGCGTGCGTACCTCGGTTACCTCCAGCTCAGGTATCGAGATCCTATTCAACGGCAAGCGCAAGCCCACCTTCATGACGATCTGACGTTCGTGGAAGCCCGAACATCAAGCTTTGCGTCAGCTCCCAAAGCAGTGCAACGGCAAGTCATCCGCGAACTAGAACATCAGATCGAGGTTCGCAAGTCTGGCAACGCTTCCCCGCCCTTTCAGGACTCGTCGCCGTTTTCGGGACGACCATCACGCTGATAGGCGCGATCTTTCTGGCGATCTACAACGGTTGGTTCGGGCTTGTGACCGCTCTCACCGATCCTTCGACCGGACAGGTACATGGCATAACCGCCACCGAGTCCAACTCCGTCGTCGGTGGGATCGCACCCGCGATCGTTTGCTTCGCAATCTGCTTCGTCGCAGTTGGACTCCTGGCCTTCTTCACGGCGAAGAACCGCGACAAGCGACGGGCAACAAGCGTGGTCTGGCTGCGCGCTTACAAAAGAGCGCGAACCTAAGGAGAGAGGGAGTCGGTGAGAGCGTGGGACTCGAACTCTAGCCACGGCCCGCTCAACCCCCCGCACTACTGCCAAAGTCCGCGGAAAGTCGGCATCATGGAGTGCTCAAGAACGTTACCCGATGCGCTTGGATTCTCCTCAAATGTTGTCAAAATGTTGTCACGCAATCGGGCTCGCTGAACCGGCTGAGATCCGCCCCCGAGGTGACCGCTCGGGCGACGTCAAGTACGTTCCATGGGTTTGGAAATGCTTGATCTGGCTTCAGTGGAGGGTGCATCAGCAAATGCTGCTCGTACGCACCATTGCAAACTGTCATAGCGACCGGTTTAAGGTAACGCTTTTGGAGGCTTTCTGCCGCCGGGTAGATATGCCACGTCTCCGGCACCCGCCCGGATGCAAACCCGCCGCTTGGTCAGCCTCTCTTGAGCCGCGGAGATTAGCGTCGCCGTAGAGTGTCGCTTGGCGTTGCCTGCCGATAGCGCAGCTGACGTGCATGCCGGACCACGACATGGTGTACGGCCGAATGTATTCCCGCCGCGCCGGCCCGGATGCCCGAGTCCGGAGCTCCAGCCAGTGCGAGCCGAAAGCGGCCTTGGACAACTTGCGCTGATCCAGTCACGGCGGGAGCTTCTCATCTAGCACTCGCGCCTCAGGCCGTTTCGTGAACCGAATCAGCGGTCCGTCCGGTCATCGGGTCGAATGCGCGGGGACCGGACGGAGGTGGAAGTCGTCGACGTTCCCGACCGTGCTGCGCAGGTGCGCGAGAGCATCCAGCCGGATTGTGTCAGCTGCAGCCAGGGCGCCATCGTCGACCTCGATCTCTGCTGCGCCTTGCAAACGATGACCGACCCACCGCAGTTGTACTCGGTTGACGCCGTGCACGCCGGGGGTGTCGGCGAGGGCGTGTTCGACCTTGTGGACGAGTTCGGGTTCGATGCCGTCCATCAGGCGACGGCCGACGCTACGCACGGTGCCCCAGAGGAGGATGACGATTGCGATGGAGATCAGCAGGCCAACGATCGGGTCAGCGATCGGGAAGCCGAGCATCGCCCCAAACGCTCCGAGCACGACGGCGAGGGAGGTGAATCCATCCATCCGGGCGTGGACGCCGTCGGCGACGAGGGCGGCTGAGCCGATCTTCTGCCCCACCCGGATCCGGTAGATAGCGACCGCCTCGTTGCCGGCGAAGCCGATGAAACCGGCAGCAACAACCCACCACAGGTTGTGCAGCGGCTGCGGGTTAATGAAGCGCTCGATCGACTGCCAGGCGGCGACGATCGCCGAGAGAGCGACGACAACGATGATGAAGAGACCAGCAAGGTCTTCAGCCCGACCGAACCCGTAGGTGTAGCGACGGGTGGCGACGCGACGGCCGAGGATGAACGCGATCCACAGCGGCACCGCGGTCAGCGCGTCCGAGAAGTTATGGACCGTGTCCGCCAGCAGCGCCACCGAACCACTGAGAAGCACGACAACGAACTGCAGGATCGCTGTTCCCAGCAGCAGGAACAGGCTGATCTTCAGCGCCCGAACCCCCTCGCGGCTGGCTTCCAGCGCGTCGTCGATGGATTCGGCGGCGTCGTGCGAGTGCGGCACGAACAGGTTGTAGAGGAACCCCTTGAACCCGGTCGGGTGACTATGGTGGTGGTCCTGGTCGTGGTGGTGACCGTGGTCATGCGCGTGGTCGTGCTTCTGCTCGCCGTGCGGGTGATCATGCTCGTGATCGCCGTGGGGGCGGCGATCGTCGTGGTTGTGCTCGCCGATGACTCCGTGGTCGTGGTGCCGGTGCGGAGTGGTCACGCTGTCGCCACATCGGGTTCGGTCTGGTTGTGGTGGTGCCGGGGACTTCCGCCGAGGGCGTGTTCGGCTTGGAAGATGGCGTCCGAAACCAGCTGTCGGGCGTGCTCGTTGGCCAGCTGGTAGAAGACGCGGGTGCCTTCCTGCCGGGTGGAGACGATTCGGGCGAGGCGAAGTTTTGCCAGGTGTTGGGAGACTGACGCGGGTGTCTTGTCGAGGATGTCGGCGAGATGGTTGACCGAGAGTTCCTGGTCGCGGAGGGCGAGAATAATCCGCACCCGGGTGGCATCGGCGAGCATGCCGAACACTTCCACGGCCAACTCGACGTACTGGCTGTCGGGCAAGCGCCCACATATCGCGTTATCTGCATCCATACGCAGATTATGGCATAGGTTGTCGGGACTGAGGTCCCAGAGTCGCGTGAGAAGGGCCGGGACATCGATGGAGGAAACTGATGGCGCGCAGTCTGACGTGTAAGGCGTGTGGCGAGGTCATTGTGGGTGATACCGACGACGACTTCGTGGAGAACGCTCGAAAACATGCTCGCGGGCACGGCCACGTGGGCCCGGCACTGACAAGGGAGCACATTCTGACCCGGTTTGAGCACAACCACTCGGGCGATCACAGCCATGACGGCCGCGACCACTCAGACCCGCAGGCTGGTTAGAGACTGGCGATGAGGTCGGCGCAGGCCCGTTCGCAGCGCCGGCATACATCGGCGCAGATGCGGCAGTGTTCGTGCATGCTGGCGTGCTTGTCACATTCGTCTGCGCACGCGCTGCAGGCCGCGCGGCACGATTCCAGTGCCGCTCGGGTGACGTTTGCGTCGTAGCCGGTGTGTCGGGAGAGCACGTTGGCGGTGGAGGCGCAGATGTCGGCGCAGTCGAGGTCAGTGCGCACGCACTTGACCAGGTCTGCGACCATCTCCTCGCTAAGGCACGCGTCCGCGCAAGCGGTACAGGTTTGCGCGCACTCGATGCACGCTTCGATGCAGGCCACGAGCTTCTGCCGGTCGACGTCGCCGAAGTCGGCGGGGTAGCTGTCGAGCATTTGTTCAACGGCGGACATAGTGCTTCTCCTTCACGATCAGCAGCCCCTACATGGGCGAGGGTACGCCGAAAGTGCAGGCCGCACGATCTTGCTCGACGCGATTGATTGCCGATCCATTGCGGGCTCGGAATGGAGTGCAGGCGCAAGGCTGCACATCCGTACCCCCTAGCGGCAATCGATCCCCCCGACAGACGGACCCTTTCCGAGCGGCAGGCCGCGACGCCAACGAGGTGAGCGCATCGTCCTGATCAGCGGCGTAGTTCGGGCGACGGCTCCACGAGCTTTGGGAGAAGCCGGGCAATTGGATCACTCAACTTCTTCCGACGATGTCCGCTCGGTCGTTGCTCAGCACTGCTCCGGGTCCTCGCGGGCAACGCAACGCACGCGGAGCGCGGGCGAAGCGACCGTTCAGGACAGTTTGCGAGAATGATCCTGATCGAGCTAGTAGGGGATGAACATGAATCGCGCACACGATGCCAATGGGCATCCTCGCACGCGCGCGTTTCTGCTGGCATTGGCCATGTTGTTTGTCGCAGTTCTGGTGACCATGGCATGGGTCCATTCAAGTCCTCGCCATGCCGTTGGCGGCTTCCCTGCGGATGCCGTGGTGGCGGCGCAGCCGAGTCCGGTTGACGCTGTGCATGACCCGTCCGAAAGCCACAGCGACAATAGCTCCTCCGCGGAATCAGAAGACCATTCGTACCTTCGTTCTCGCCACAGCGACACACCTCTCCCCCTAGCCAACGTGGTGGCCGTTCGAAGCGCCGCCACGGCGCCCGTCGACCTCAGACGCGTTCCGACGCGTGCACCCAATGAACGACTAGTCGCTTCGCCGGACTGGTCTGTCGCAGTGGTCAAAATTTCAGTGAGTCGAACCTAGGAATCATCTTCCCGGGACCGTCGCGTCCCGATCCGATGTACCTACTAGCCGCCAGGCGCGGCATGTTCTCGCGTCATCCCCTGCGCGCCACGGTTCGCCGACTCATTGAAAGCCCCAACCATGAAACACTTCCTCTCCATTTGTCTAGGAAAGACTGTTCGATCTCTGCTGCGACTCGCCCGCCGCGGATCTGCGCTCCCCGGCCTGATAGTCGAACGAATCGATGGTGCGCTCCTCCCGGACGTGCTGGCCTCCCTACCCCGCGGCGTGGTGGTGGTCGCCGGAACTAACGGGAAGACCACGACAACCAAACTCATCGTTGAAGTTCTTCGAGCGCACGACCTGAAGGTCTTCTCAAACCCGAGTGGCAGCAATTACAGCCGCGGCATCCTCTCGTCGCTTTTGGGACAAATCTCGTTCTCAGGCCGACTCGATGCAGACATTGCCGTGCTTGAACTCGACGAGGGACACGCGGCCGCGTTTGTGAGCGCGGTGCCGCCACGACACTCTCTCATTTTGAATGTGATGCGAGATCAAATGGATCGATATGGCGAGATCGACCACACGACGAATTTGCTACATCAAGTCGCTGTGGCAACTACGCACGATGTCATCGTCAACGATCTAGATCCCCGGCTACACAGTGAACGCTTTCTGCAAGATGTCGACGCTGCCGTATCAACCTTCAGCGCATCCCCTGAACTTCAACCCCTATTTCCCGGGGACGACGAGCTGCTTGAGACGGATCAACGGGCAAAGATCGCAATCTTCGACCAGACCACGCTTGAGCGGATTGAGCCAACTCCTGTCGCATCATTTGACGGCGCTTCGCTTCCATTCACGCTCCCATTCGGAGGTTCGTACAACTCCCTCAACGCGGTCGCTGCCCTGTCGATCAGTCGTGCCGTTCTCGGTAGCGATTTCGATCCACACCGCGCTTCCGAAGCACTAGCCCACGCAGCGCCCGCGTTCGGGCGCGGCGAACTCATCACGTTCAAGGGACAGACGATCCACCTGGTCTTGGTTAAGAATCCCGGCGCATTCCGGGCAGCGTTGGAATCGTACTCGGGCGACGGCGCTCACACGATGATCGCGCTCAATGATCATGACGCCGACGGGAAAGACGTCTCCTGGATTTGGGATGTCGATTTCGCCCCCCTCAAATCCGACAAAGTGCAGCTCGTGACCGGAACACGCGCGCCCGATCTTGAGCTGCGGCTTCACTACGACGACATAGCGGTGGCCATCCGCGAACCTGATATTCGACGCGCATTGGACCTCTTCGTCAAGACTCCAACGCCGACTCTCAAGCGCATCTACTGCACGTACACGGCGATGCTCGCGATCAGACGCACGCTCCGTCCCGGAATCCTTGGAGAAGCAGCATGAAGCGCACGCTTACAATCCTGTCGCTTTACCCCGCGCAGATGAACGTCTACGGCGACCGCGGCAACGTGCTCGTCCTCCGGCGTCGCCTGGAGTGGCGAGGCTACCGAGCCAACGTGCACGAACTCCATCCCGGCGAAACGCTCCCCCGAGACGTCGATCTCGTCGTCGGCGGAGGCGGCCAGGACCGCGGACAGGTCGCAATTCAACCGGACCTTCTTCGACACCGTCACGACTTGCGGGCAATGGCCGAAGACGGCACCCCAATGCTGATGGTGTGCGGGTTGTACCAGTTGTTTGGCCATTCCTTGCAAGTAAACGACGGCACCCGACTGGCCGGGATCGGGATCCTGGACCTAGAGACCCGGCCAGCGCCCCAGCGCAGCATCGGCAACATCACCGCCGAAACGTCGGATTTTGGAACGCTCATCGGATACGAAAACCACGCCGGAGCGACCACTCTCGGCCCAGACACTCAACCCCTGGGCACAGTAGCGGCCGGCCAAGGCAACAACGGCAAAGACCGCACAGAAGGCGCACGCAGGTGGACCACCTTCGGCACGTACCTCCACGGGCCCCTCCTGCCACGCAATCCCTCCTTCGCCGATCACCTCATCCGCGTCGCGCTCGAACGTCGCTTCGGCCAGGTCGAGCTGCCTGATCTCAGCCACGCTGCCGAACAGCTGGCGCGGGCCTCCGGAAGTCGGCGTCGGTGACGCCCCGACATGCCCGAGGGCTGGAAACTCGAATCGCGCAAGCCCGAAGGGCTAGTCGCGAAACGTTCGCTCTGCTGCGCTCGATGTGGGCTGACTATACGCACTTGCGGCCGCTGGCGCTAAGGCCTTACCAGGAGCGCCTGACCTTCGCGTGGTCAATTATTACCGGCGCAATTCTCATCGCAGCAGTGACGGTGAGCCTTGGAGCGGTCTACGGCATCATCGCTCCCGCCGGCACTATCGACCGCGGCCTCAGCGAACCTGCGACCGCTACCTCTCCCCCAGAGACGCGACCGGTCCCCAGCATCGCGCCCACTCCGGTGCAGCTGCGAGTGTACTCGCTGACTGACCCCGGTAGCCCTTGGTTCCTCGTCAACAAGCTCCGCCCCATCCCCGGCGCTGCCACCTATGAACCCGGTGACCTGACAACCCTCCCCCCGAATATCCCCAACCCAAATGGTCAATCCCTCCGCCGGGCTGCAGCAGCAGCATTCGTCCAGCTCGCCGCCGCCGCGAAAGCTGAAACCGGAGCGACTCTCGTCGCCCAAAGCGGATACCGCTCCTTCAAATACCAGACCGATGTCTACGCCTCCTACACAAAGTCCGACGGAGGAGCTTCGAACGCGGACGCAACGAGCGCACGACCCGGTTACAGCGAACATCAGACGGGGATGGCTGTCGACATCCTCGACACGCAAAGCGGTTGCGGGCTCGAGGACGATTGTTTCGGAAGGTCGCCCACGGGGGTGTGGCTTGCTGCAAACGCCTACCGATACGGATGGGTCCTTCGCTACCCGCCCAAAAAATCGATGGTCACGGGGTTCGCTTACGAGCCATGGCACTTTCGGTGGGTCGGCACAGCGTTGGCGTCCCAGCTCCGCGACAGCGGAAAGCAGACATTGGAAGAGCTCTTCGGGCTTGCTCCCGCGCCCAACTATTCTGACCAACCAGAAATGACCGCACACTAGCTAAACGCTGTCTCACGCTCTCTTCGACCCGGGGAACAGACACCAGCGCGAGTAGGTCCGCTGTGACTACTCCCAGGCAACCTTCCGGTATACCCCGGGTGGGTATATCATCCAGTTATGGATCCCGCCTTGCCGACCGGTGTTGGGCGCCCGAGTGGGTGGATGATTGTCGGCGCGAGCGGGCTGGGGCTCGCGTCGGCGTATTGGGACGACTCGTGGCATTCCACGCTCGGCCGAGATAGTGCCCTGATTCCTCCGCATCTTCTGTTGTACGCATCGATCGTCGCGGTTGGCTTAATCTTGGGTCTCTGGGCGGTGCGGATACTTCGCGTTACTCGTTCCTTGAATGCCCTTGTTCGCGCGCCGGGGCTAATCCTCGCCGCGGCAAGCGCTACTGCCACAGCGATCGCCGCTCCCGCTGATGCCTTTTGGCACAGTACTTTTGGTCGCGACGCAGTCTTGTGGTCGCCTCCGCACCTGCTGTCGGTGATTTCAACGACGGTCCTCTTGGGTGCGATGCTGGTCAGCGTTTCGGATCGACCGTGGCGCCAGTTGCAGATCGGGCTATCCGCCGTCGTGCTGGCTGCAGCTCAGATCCTTGTGATGGAGTACGACACGGATGTCCCTCAGTTCAGTGAGAAGCTCTATCTGCCTGTTGCTCTGCTCTCGTTGCTGAGCGCTGGGTGGGTGATCATTCGCACGACCGGGTTCCCATTCGCCCTCACAACGGCGATCGTCGCGTATTTCCTGTTGCGCGCGGCGCTGACCGCCGGGCTCACCGGGGCGGGTTGGTTGGCGCCGGACCTGCCGCTTGCGCTTCTCGGGCTGGCGGCCGTTGATCTTCTTCAGAGCCTGCCACGGTTGCGATGGTTGGTCGCCGCCAGTATCGTGGCCGCCCTTGAATCCTTCCTCTCTGCAATCGGGCTCAGCAGCGTGGAGATAGAGTCGATTCTGCCGTGGACGATGGCAGTGGTGGGCGCGGCTCTCGTCGCTGTCTTTGTGGTCGGCGTCAGGAATCGCGCTGTTACAGCGACGATCGTTCTCCTGCTCGGGTTGAGTTTTGCGCTGCTCACACCGGAGCCGGCTAGCGCGCATGATCCCGGGCAGGGGCCGTCCTTCGGAACGGCGGCCCTTTCGGTCCAGGGTGACGGGTGGGGCGAGCTTACCGTTACCGTGGACGACTTCCGCACCACGGCGACAATGGCGGGTCGGGCGTGGCTGGTTGCCCGGCGGGCCGGCCAAACGATTACGGCACCGCTGGCGGCCGGGTCGGTGAGCAGGTCCGGTCGGGCGACCGGTCGAATCTCACTTCCACGTCCAGGCCTGTGGTTCGTCTACGCCGACGTTTCATCCTCTGTCGGGAAGCTTGAGGTGTGGCTTCCGATCTCCCAGGACTTCACTGGAACCATCAACCAAACTCGGCCCCTATATCAACCGACGGAAACTCGTGAATGGTCCCCGCCGCAATACCTCTTTGCCGTGTCACTTGTCGCGATCGGAGCGGTGCTCGTGGTCTGGTTGATCGTCTGCGTACGCCGAGTCCCGACCTCGGGAGCCACGCGGCGGTCTTACACGAGCGGCCCTCCCCCATCATTGCCTGGTTGATGAGGACTGAAGCTGCTCCCGGTCGCCCTCGTCTAGGCCGCCTGCCCGGGTGCTTACGACCGGACCAACCGCGCTATCGCGTCCGATGCTTCCTTGATCTTGGCGTCCGCTTCCGCGCCGCCCAGCTTGACCGCGTCTGTGACGCAGTGTTTGAGGTGGTCGTCGACGAGTCCAAGAGCCACCGATTGCAGCGCCGAGGTGAGCGCGGAAATCTGGGTGAGGATGTCGATGCAATACTGCTCCTCGTCGACCATCCGATACACCCCACGGGTCTGGCCCTCGATCCGCTTCAGACGGTTGAGGTATTTGTCCTTATCGGTGATGTAGCCATGCGTTGATTCGGTAGCGGTGTCCATCGTCTGTCTTTCTTCGGTTGCCTTTTTTACGCTTGTCGCGCCAGCTCTGGCGGAGCAGGTTGATCGGTTCGATCGAGCATGGCACGGGTGCTCACTTCTGGTCGCAAGTCCAGGCGACGCAACAGCTGCGCGTTCAGTGCGACGACGATCGTGGACAGCGACATCAAGATCGCGCCGACCGACATCGGCAACACGAATCCTATGGGAGCCAGAACACCCGCCGCGAGCGGCACCGAGATCAAGTTGTAGCCGGCCGCCCACCACAGGTTTTGCTTCATTTTGCGGTAACTGGCTCGGGACAGCTGGATGACCGAGAGCACCGAGCGGGGATCGTCGCTGGCGAGAATGACGCCAGCGGACGCGATCGCGACATCAGTGCCGGCGCCGATCGCGATCCCGACGTCGGCCTGGGCCAGCGCGGGCGCGTCGTTGACACCGTCACCCACCATCGCCACCTTGCGGCCTTCGGCCTGCAGTTCTTTCACCTTGGCGGCTTTGTCTTCCGGGCGGACGCTAGCGAAGTAGCGGTCGATTCCGAGTTCGGTGGCAACGGATTTGGCGACAGCGTCAGCGTCACCGGTGATCATGACGACGTCTACGTTTTGGGCGTGAAGCGCTTCGACGGCTTGCCTGGACTCTTCGCGCACTTCGTCGGCGAGTTTGAGCGCGCCGACGACCTGCCCGTCGACCAGTACGTGCAAAATGATCGCTCCCTCTTCGCGCCAGTCATAGGCGACATCGAGTTCGTAGCCGTTCTCCTGCTCCAGGAGGCGCGGGCCGCCGACCTGGACTCGAGAACCGTCAACAATTGCAGTTACACCGATCGCCGGGGACGATTCGAACCCGGTGGCTCTCGGAACAGTGAGTTGCCAGTCGTTTGCCGCGTTCACGATCGCTCGGGCGAGTGGGTGTTCGGAGTCGCTCTCTGCAGCGGCGGCCAGAGCGAGCACACGAGCCTTGTCGTAATCGTCGGTCGCTTCGATCGCGGACACGGTCGGTTCGCCCTTGGTGAGCGTTCCAGTCTTGTCGAACAAGACGGTGTTCACCGTCCGCATGCTCTCCAGCGCCAGCCGGTCCTTGATCAGCACGCCGCCACGCGCCGCTCTCTCGGTCGCGATCGACACGACGAGCGGGATCGCGAGGCCGAGTGCGTGCGGGCAGGCGATCACCAGAACGGTGATGGTACGCACGACCGCGTCGTCTGGGAGCCCGATCAGGGTCCAGACGATCGCTGTAATGATGCCGGAGCCGAGAGCGAACCAGAAAAGCCATCCAGCAGCGGTATCGGCGATCCGTTGGGCGCGGGAGGAAGAGTTCTGGGCTTCAGTGACCAGGCGTTGGATGCCGGCCAGGGCGGTGTCATCGCCGACAGCGGTGATCTCTACCCGCAGGCCGGAGTCGGTGGCGACCGTCCCGGCGATGACGATGTCACCTGAACCGCGTCGGACGGTGCGCGATTCACCGGTGATCATGGACTCGTCCATGCTCGCCGAACCGTCCACGATCTTTCCGTCGGCCGGGACGCGGCCACCGGGCCGGACCACGACCATGTCCCCGACCTGCAACTCGGACGGTGGTACCGGTATGGTCCGCTCGCCGTCGACCCGTTCGGCCTCGTCCGGTAGGAGCGCGGCCAGGGAGTCGAGGGCGGAGGTTGTCTGGGCGAGGGAACGCATCTCGATCCAGTGCCCGAGAAGCATGATCACGATCAGCAGGGCGAGTTCCCACCAAAAGTCGAGCTGGTGGTCGAGGATCCCAAGGCTCGCGCCCCACGATGCAAAGAACGCCACCGTGATGGCCAAAGCGATCAGCAGCATCATCCCGGGTTTCCGGGAACGAAGTTCAGCGGCGGCACCGATGAGGAAAGGCCTCCCACCCCACACGTACATGACCGTGCCCAGGACCGGCGAGATCCAGCCGATCCATGCAGCGTCGGGGAGGTGGTAGCCGAGGATCATCGCGAACATTTGGGAGAAGACGACGACCGGCACGGCCACGACCAGCATGACCCAGAACAGGCGATGGAATTGCCCGACGTGGTCGCCGTGACCGGCATGCCCAGTCATGTCGTGCCCACTATGCCCAGCCATATCGTGACCGTCGTGGCCCGCCATGTCGTGGCCGGCGTGGGTGGACGTCTTCGGTTCCTCCGGTCGGGTCGTGTCGTGGTGGGCGTGCGCATCCGGACCGGTCTGCACGGTGTGCGCGGGGACGGAGTGGTTGTCCCGCCCGGCGTGATTGGTCATGGTTCCTACCCTGTAACGGTTGCAGGTTTCTGTCGAGATCAGCTCTGGCGTCGAGACGACGCCTAATGCCAGTCGCGGTTGCGTCAGGCGGTGGCGTAGCGGGCGGGGTCGGCGTCGAACTTGGGTCCGCATCCGGCGCAGCAGAGGTAGTAGCGGGTGCCCTCGTAGTCGCGGTAAAGGCCAGCCGCTTCTGCGTCCGCCTTGACGACCAGGCTGCCCTTCATGACCGGGCATTCTGCCAGGTCGGTGGCGGCCGGTCCGAGCAGGTTCTGGGTCCCGGTGGGCGCCCCGTGATGGTGATCGGGTGCGCTGGGGGTGTGGTGGTGGTTGTCGGTCATGGCAGTTTCTTCCTTCGACGGTTGGGTTGGTGGGTGGGTTCAGGCGCTTTGAGGGGCCTGCTTGGCGGTCGCGCGCTGTACGAGCCTCTCTGTGTTGCTTGCGTTCGACTCGAACGAGCGGAGGCGGAGGCTGTTGCTTACGACGAAGACGCTGGAGAACGCCATCGCGGCGCCCGCGAGCATGGGATTCAGCAGGCCCAGAGCAGCCAACGGGATGGCTGCCACGTTGTAGGCGAACGCCCAGAAGAGGTTGACTTTGATTGTGCTGAGGGTGCGCCGGGAGAGACGGATTGCGTCTGCGGCGGAGCGGAGGTCGCCGCGCACCAGGGTGAGGTCCGCGGCTTCGATGGCGACGTCCGTGCCGGTACCCATCGCCAAGCCGAGATCGGCCTGGGCCAGGGCGGCGGCGTCGTTGACGCCGTCACCGACCATCGCAACGACTTTGCCTTCGGCCTGCAGCCGGGTCACGATAGCGACTTTCTCCCTGGGAAATACCTCGGCGATGACCTGCTCGATCCCAACCTGTGCGGCAACCTGGTTGGCGACAGTCTCGTTGTCGCCGGTGAGGAGTACGGGCGTAAGGCCCAGTCGTTTGAATTGTGTGATCGCCTCGGCGCTGGTGTTTTTGATCGCATCCGCTACGACGAGAACGCCACGCGCGGTTCCGTCCCAGGCGACGACGATCGCGGTTTGCCCTGCCTCTTCGGCAGCTTCCTTGGCAGTGACAAGCGTCGAATCGGCCGGAACCGACCATTCTGTCAGCAGCGAATTACGCCCGACCAATACGAGGCGACCGTTGACGACGCCCTGCACGCCCATTCCTTCAATGTTGGCGAACGACTCGACCGTGGGAAGGGTTCCGACGCGTTGCGTGGCTCCCTTGGCGACGGCTTGCGCGATGGGGTGCTCAGAGGCGTCTTCGACGGCGCCTGCCAGTCTCAGTAGTTCGGCCTCCTCGACCCCTTCGGCCGTGTGAATGGCCACGAGGGTCATCTTGCCGGTGGTGACCGTGCCCGTCTTGTCGAGCACGATCGTGTCCACCTTGCGGGTGGATTCGAGTACTTCCGGTCCCTTGATGAGGATGCCGAGCTGGGCGCCACGGCCGGTTCCGACCAGCAGCGCGGTCGGTGTCGCCAGCCCGAGCGCGCACGGGCAGGCGATGATCAAGACAGCGACAGCGGCGCTGAAGGCGGCTTCGATCGGGAATCCGCTTGCCAGCCAGACGACGAGTGTGGTGACGGCGATTGCGATCACGATGGGGACGAACACGCCGGAGATTTTGTCCGCCAGGCGCTGCACTTCGGCCTTGCCCGATTGTGCATCCTCAACGAGCTCCGCCATCTGTGCCAACTGGGTATCTGTTCCGACTCTCGTCGCGCGGACGACAAGCCGTCCGCCGGCGTTCACGGTTGCGCCCACCACGCTGTCGCCCACACCAACCTCGACTGGGACAGATTCGCCGGTCAGCATGGACGCGTCGACCGCGCTCGTGCCGTCCACGACGACACCGTCGGTGGCAATCTTCTCCCCTGGGCGCACCACGAACTCGTCCGCGACGGCGAGCTGATCGGTGGGGATGCGCGTCTCGATGCCGTTACGGAGCACGGCCACGTCCTTGGCGCCGAGCGCCAGAAGGGCGCGCAATGCTGCACCAGCCTGGCGCTTCGAACGTTTCTCGAAGTATCGGCCGGCTAGGACGAACATCGTCACTCCGGCAGCGACCTCGAGATAGATGTTGCCGGCGCCGGTGTTGTGGGCGACCGAAAATTCAAAACCGTGGGTCATCCCTGGCATTCCGGCCGTGCCAAAGAACAGGGCATATAGAGACCAGAGCAGGGCAGCGGACGTGCCGACGGAGACAAGCGTGTCCATCGTCGCTGCCCCATGCCGGAGGTTGATGAACGCGGCCTTGTGGAACGGCCAACCGGCCCACACGATCACCGGGGCGGCCAGCGTCAATGACAACCATTGCCAATCGGTGAACTGGAACGCCGGAACCATTGCCAGCGCGATCACCGGAACAGAAAGCGCGATGCTCCCGACCAGTCGCTGTCGCAGCGCAATGTGCTCCGCGTCGGGGGCGTCCTCGGGCGCTGCGTTTTGCGGAGCCACGACCGGAAGCGTGGCGCTATATCCTGCCTTCTCCACCTCGGCGATCAGCGTCTGCGGATCGAATTCGGCCGGGGCGCTCACCCGCGCCTTCTCGGTGGCGTAGTTCACCGTCGCGTTGATCCCGTCGAGCTTGTTCAGCTTCTTCTCGATTCGCATCGCGCACGATGCGCAGGTCATTCCCCCGATTTCGAGTTCGATGTTCGCGGCAGGAGGTGGTACGAGCGCTTCGTTTGTGGCCATGTGATCCTCCGGGATCGGGCAGCGCCAACAGGCGGATGAATGGATTGGCGGTGCGAGGGGCCGGTGTAACTCACGGGCGACTGCTCAGCGTGAGTGGGTGAACATCCCACCGCGTCTGCCGGGAACAGCAGCCGGACGATGGTGAGGCTGGCGCCAAAGGAGGCATCCAGCCCCACTCCAACCTGTTTGATGGGTGAGCTCAGCTCAGACACGAACGGCTGAGTAGCCCGCCTCCTTGACCGCGGCGAAGACTTGTGCGTCATCAAGGTCGGTCGCGCTGGTCACAACCAGCTTGCCGGTTGTTGCGGACACGTCGATGTTTTCGATACCTGCGATCTGTTCCACTTCTTCGCGGACCGACATCTCACAGTGACCGCAGGTCATCCCGGTGACTTCATACTCAGTCGTCGACATTGTCATTCCTCCAGAAATACGGGCAAGGGGTATCCTTCCCTCAACAACATGATACCCCCTGCCCGTATTCCACCAAAGTGAGCATGCGCCACGAATGTGCCCGATGTTCGTGCGGACAGTCGACGCGGCTGCTATTTCTGGTACGCGAGCACGGTCATCATGCCCGACTCGCCGTGGTAGATGTTGTGGCAGTGGCTTAGCCAGAGGCCGGGGTTATCGGCGTCGAAGTCGACACGAAGAGTCTTGCCCGGAAGGACGATCGAGGTGTCTTTGCGGGGACCGCGGCCGGGGTGTTGATAGGTGTGCCCGTGCAGGTGCATCGGATGCCACATGGTGGTGTCGTTGACGAATTCCAGTTGCACCCGCTCCCCCTCGTGAACCGCGAGGGCGTCTTGCAAGGGCCGGTCCGGATTGAACTGCCGGCCGTTGACTGCCCACTTGTACGAGTTCATGCTGCCGGACAGCTTCATTTGCACGGTGCGGTCGACGGCGCGTGACTTCAGCTGCACCGCGTCGTCCGCGATCAGATCTTCGGCCACCCCCACCCGCGGCGAGTTCAGCTCGGGCAGCGTCTTCAGGGGCGCTGGCGCGGCGCCAGTGCCGGTACGGAGGATGGCGTATGCGGCGGCGTCCTTGCCCTCAGCGGAGGCAACGAGTGGGAAAACTCCGTCGCCGGCGGTGACGATGACGTCGTAGCGCTCCCCCATCCCGATCAGGAGACTATCGACCTCGCTATGCCGGACGGGGTACCCGTCGGTGTGGGTGATTGTCAGGGTGTGGCCGCTGATAGCGACCCGGAATGCAGTATCGGCGCCAGCGTTGATGAACCGGATCCGGATTTTCGATCCAGGCTTGCTTGTGAAGGTTTCCGGGTCAGCAGCGGGCCGGCCATTGATCAGATAGAGCGGGTAGTAGACGTCGCCGGTGTCACCACCGAGCAATGCCGAGTTGGTGCCCATCAGCATGTTTCCCATCCTCATGAGCATTCCGTTCATCCCCATTGCCCCCATCCCTTTGGAGAGATCGTTCAACACTTGGTCCGGTGTGCTGGTTACTCCATCGAGCCAGTCGTCGAGGATGACGATCCATTCTTGGTCGTAGCTCAGGGGTTCTCGCGGATCGTCGATGATTAGCGCTCCATAGAGGCCCCGGTCGATTTGCACGCCGACGTGCGGGTGGAACCAGTAGGTGCCCGGGTGCTCGGCAGTAAAGCTATAGCGGAAGGCGTCTCCGGCAGCGATCGGGTTCTGGGTCAGCGGAGGCACACCGTCCATGTCGTTGCGCAGAGCAACGCCATGCCAATGCACCGAGGTGGACGCAGGTAACCGGTTCGAGACGTTCGCCTGGATAGTGTCACCGGCACGAGCGCGGATGACGGGAGCCGGTGTTGACCCGAACGTCCACGTGTCAGCGATCCGACCCGCAAGATCGAGTTGCGAGGGCTGGGCATCCAACGCCACAGCAGTGACCCGGCCGGTCCGCCGGCGCGCCTTCTCCGCCGCCGCAACTGCAGCGGACGTTGGGGATATCAGAGCGGGTGTTGCCGGGGTGCACGCAGCAAGCGCGGCCAGGGTGGCGGCACCGATGCTCGCGCTGAGGAAGGTACGTCGGCTGAGTGGGCGTGGGGGTTGGGCAGAAAGCGGCATGGCAGACCTCATGAGGCAGAGCAGAGCAAAAGGAGAGGGGCCCGGTGAGGTGGCGCAGGGGGAATGTGGATCCCACCCCACCGGGGTCAATGCAGGCGTGAGTCAAAGATCGCGACCCGCGCACGCTAGCCGAGGGCCGCCAGCATGGCTTTCATATCGGCGATCTCCGCAGTTTGGGAGTTGACGATGTTGTCGCCGAGCTTCACGGCGGCACCGTCCTTGCCACCCGACTGTTCCTGCTTGGCCATGGTGATCGCACCTTCGTGGTGCTGGATCATCAGGGTGAGGAATTGCTTATCAAACGCAGTTCCGGTTGCGGCCTTCAAGCTGTCCATGTCCTGCGCGGTCATCCCAGGCATCGAACCCATGCTGGAGGAATCGGTAGGCATCGGCGTGGACATATTCATTCCGGACATGTCGTCGGGGGTCGGCGAGCTCGAGCCCATTCCGGGCATAGTGACCGGTTCACCCCAAGACTTCAACCAGGACTTCATCTGTTCGATCTCGGGCTGCTGGGCGGCTTTGATCTTCTCGGCCAGGTCCTTGACCTGAGTTGAAGCGGCACGGGATGGGGCGAGGTCGGCCATTTCAATGGCGCCTTCGTGGTGCACGATCATCATCTGCGCGAATGTGACGTCTTGCGCGTTGTGCGCCGCGGTGGGTGTCGAGGACATACCGGACATGCCGGACATGTCTCCCATGCCGGAACCGGTGCAGGCGGTGAGGAGGCCACCAGCGGCCAAGACCACGCCGGCAAGGACAAGACGAGGTGCGATTTTCATCAGTACTCCAAAGGATTGGTTTGGGATTTCGAGGTTGTATCCGATGAGAGAAGCAGAGCTCTCCCCAGGAGCCTTTAAATCCGCAAAACCTGGAGAACCAGCGGGCGATCGCTAGCACGCACCGCGATCTCTTGTCGCCATTGCGCGATCAATCGAGGCGCGCCGAAGGAAAGTTTGTTCCCCAACGGGGAAGCGGGCAGGAAAAGCAGGGTGGCGCCGAGCAAGAAGAGGCAGGCGTGCATGGTGTCGTGGCTCATCGGTGCGACTAGGGCGTGTTGATAAACCCGGTGTTGAGCCAGTGGAGGGTGGCGGCGAGGCAGAGGGCGGCGTGGTAGTTGCGGGCGGTCTTGTCTGATCTCATCGCGAGGCCCCGCCATTGTTTGAGCCGGTTGAAGCAGCGTTCGACGACGTTGCGTCCGCGGTAGCGTTCCCGCTGCTCGGGCCCGAAGTCGATGGGCCGGCCCGGCTTCCGGCGGCGGTGCGCGATCTGGTCGTCTCGCTCGGGGATGGTCGCCGCGATCTGGTGCTGCCGCAGCCAGGCCCGGTTTGCTTTGGAGGGGTAGCCCTTGTCCGCCAGGACGCGCTCCGGCCGCAGCCTGGGGCGCCCGGCGGTCGGCACCCGGATCTCACTCAGAGTGGCCGGGAGCATGATCGTGTCGGCGACCTGGCCGCCGGTGAGCACAAACGCCAACGCCCGGCCACGGCCGTCGCAGACCAGGTGGGACTTGGTCGTCAGGCCCCCGCGGGAGCGGCCGATCGCATGATCAGGCGGCTCCGTCCCGAACTTCGTGTAGTTCGATCGGGCCCTTTTTTGGGCGCGGCAGCGTGGCGCCGTGCTGGTGCACACGCACGATCGTGGAATCGATCGAGGCCACCCAGTCCAACTCGCCAGAGGCGTGCGCTTGTGACTGCACCTGCTCCAGGACCCTCGCCCACACACCCAACTTGGCCCACCGGTCGAACACCTTATAGACCGTGTTCCACTTCCCGAACTGCTCCGGCAGATCCCGCCACGGCGCCCCCGTTCGATACCGCCAGGCCGTCGCCTCCACGACCTGGCGCGGATCGACCGGCGGCCGGCCCGTGGCCGCGGCCTTCGGGAACAGCGGCCCGATCACCGCCCACATCTCATCCGAGATCACATCACGCGACACAACACCCAGCCTCGCCGAACGAAGACCAAAAGTCGTTTATCAACACACCCTAGGGCCGTCGTGGAGGTGCGTGCCACGTCCGCCGCGACCGAGGGATGTTGGGGGGTGGGCCCCGCCAGAGAAGAGGCCATGCTCGTTAGGTCGCTATGGGCGAAGTCTGCGGTGGAAGTGGCCGTCATGGGCGTGTCGATTCCCGTATGCATGGCAGCGATTCCGGAGATGAGTGCGAGCACCATCAGTACCCGACCCGTGCGCTGTCCCTGTCCATCTCCTCAAGAATACCCACCAGTGGTATCGCAGGGAAACCGGTGCGGGGCATTCTCAGCTCCGTACTTCAGACCCGGCCTCTGCGGCACTGCTGGTGCTCTGTCCAGCTTCGTCGACGTTGTGTCGACAGGGCTGGTTACATTGGGTCGTTGATGTGAAGATGGTTGCAGGTGTCGTAGAAGTCTTGAAAGTTGCGCAGGGCAGGTTCGTTTCCCGCCCTCGCTCGACAGTTATTTTGGCCAAGGCCCGAACCATACGGCATCCTCGGGTCGAGTATGCGGATCAGCGCCAGGGAATTGCCGTCTGCGCCGGTCGCTAGGCTACCGCCGAGGCGGTAGAAGTCCACCGCGTGGCCACCGCCCCCGGCATAATGCTGCGAGTAAATCCCAGCACCTTCAATCTGGCCGGTACAGCGCCGGTTGATGTCACTGACGCCGACGGTTGCGAAGGTGTGCAAGGCGATCACCATGACCTGCAGAACTTGGGTGTCGATCCCGCAGTTCGGGACCGAGCGGCCCTCCGCGATCCATCGGATCTCCATGATGTGGTCGGGGGAAGAGCCGGAAAGTTGGCCAGCCGCGACGTACCCCATAAGCTCTTGGGCGAGGGCGCGGGCGTCAGAGGACACCGGGGCGCTGGATCCCGCAGCGCGTGCGGCGGCCGCGGCGGCGGCTTCCGCTGCCGCTCGTGCCGCAACGCCGGCCTGATACTGCTGTTCCGTCGTAGCGGTGGCGCTGGTCAGCGACGCAAGCTGGGCCTGCAGCTCGTTCTCGTGGGCGGTTTGTGTAGCCAGCGACGCAATCATGTCCTTCTGTGCCTGGACCGCTTTGGCCAACGCGGTCTTCGCGGTGACGGCAAGCGTGGCGAGAGCGTCCTTCGCGGCAACGGCCTGATCGCTGGCGGCATTTGCGTTGTTGCTGTCCTGCGCTGCCTGCGAGTACAGCCGGTTGATGGTCGACGCCAGCTTGCCCAGACTACTCAGGCGATAGAGCAGGCCCGCTCGGTCTGAGGACTTGCTGATCAGTAGCGTGCCGGTGAGATTGGGACCGCCCGTGCGGGCGAACTTCGCCATCACTGTCGCCGCCTGCTGGTGGGAGGTTTCGGACTTGACCTTCAGCTGGGCGGCCGCGGCCGTGAGCCTATCTGCCTTGTTTTGGCCCGCTGTGAGTGCGAGCTGGGCTGCTTCGTTGTCTCTTTCGCGGGCGACTGCGGCGTCCTCGGCCGCTTTTACTTGCGTCTTGAGATTCGAAAGCAGGGCGGTGATCGCATTGACTTGGGCCTGTTTTGCCGCCTCGCTTGAACGTGCGGCTTGAACGTCACCCCACGATGGATAAGAATCGGCCATCGCTTTGGGGGCGGTGATGCCGCCCGATGCGGTGATAAGGACTGCAATTACCAGTCCAGCCCAAAGTCTCCACGAGCCCATGCCGCGCGTGAGAGTTGAGACGTGACGTCGTTGCATTCAAGGTCCGAATCGTATGTGCGAAGAAGTAGCCTTCGGAAAGAGATGGGTCGTTGGCTCCCCGACGCTAACCTGTGACCGCTTCTCCCTCCCCCGCAACACGCCGTCACCGAATTCGAGCAGGTTCGACGCGGGATCTTCTTTCGCAGGAGTTGGCGACGCCCCGCCAATACTGCTTGCGAGTGAACGGAGCGTCGATTCATCGTGCCGCGTTGGGGTGCTCTCGTACGACCGGGAGATCTTGCCCCGTCGGCGCGGTTTGCTGTGGACACCATCAACATTGCCCCCGGGCGGCGCGATGACGGTCCTCTGAGAGGCCCCGCCCGCAAAATGGGTGATTTGCTGCCAGCTCAATCACCGCACCACCACCACGGGATCGAGTAGGCCCGTGATGGCACCTGACCATCGACACGACGTAACGTTGTTCTGCGGTGTCCGCGGAAGCGCACTGTGTCGTCACATTCTCATTGAAAACATAGAGAGGAAGAGGTAGAGCGCGCTAGCGGCGACAGAGACTACGGCACCGCCGATAAGGAGGCGATGTCTACGGGCCTTCGCCGGGAGCACGGGTTCAGGTGCAGCTCCGGTTTCCCACCAGGGCCGCTCATTTTGATCGTCTGGCACCTTTCTCCTTCTTGCCGAGCTGTCTAGCGGGGCCTGGGGCGTCAGTCCTGTCTAAATCCGATGAAGAGTCCGCCGGTCGCTTTGGAACTGAGGTTGTAAAGCAGAGCGATAAACATCCCGCCCACCATGGTGGCGAGCGCACCGGCGAGCCCTACCACGACCGACCCGACGAGCGCGGTTCCGAGGTTGATTACTTTGGCAACGCTTGAGGCGGAGGATGCCGTGGTTTCACCCGCCGGGCCGGAGAGGAGGGAATCGATTTGTTGGAACGCGCCGATTTGGTCAAGGATCGTCCAGAGGAGGGCGCTGGCAAGTACGGTGACTGCGGCCATGATCAGGCCGACAAGGAGGGACACCTTCGCCATCGGCCACACACCCGTGTAGACAAGGTGAAGTCGGGCGTCGTAGCGTTCGGCGCTTTCGCCGATGTTGTGTTGTCTGTTCATAGGAACTCCTTCGGGGCATTTGTCGGGCGGATTGATCAGATCGGGAGCGTGACCCCACCGATGAGGGCTTGGAGGCTATAGATCCACGCGGTCCAGACTCCGGTGACCATCAGGAGGCCGATCACGATCAGGACGGTGCCGCCGGCGATGTTGATGGCTCGGATGTGTCGGCGGAGGAAGCTGATGGCGCCGGTCGCCCAACCGATTCCGAGGGCGAGGAGGACAAAGGGAATACCGAGGCCGATTGAGTAGAAGCCGGTCAGGATGGCGCCGCGCGCGGCGGATTGGCTGGACAGGCTGAGCGAGAGGACGGCGGCGAGGGTGGGTCCCATGCAGGGTGTCCAGCCGAGCCCGAAGACGATTCCGAGCAGGGGTGCGCCGATGATGCCGGTCGAGGGGCGGATGGGCATTTTCAGGGTGCGTTGGAAGAACGAGAAGGTGCCGACAAAGGCCAGGCCCATCACGATCACTAGAAGGCCGAGCAGACGGGTGATGAGGTCTTGCCAGCGCACTAGCCAGGACCCGAAGGCGCCGAAAAGGGCACCGTAGGCGATGAACACGATGGCGAAGCCGAGGACAAAAAGCGCGACTCCGGTGACGGTTCGACGTCGGCTGACGCGCCCCGTGGACCCGGTGACTCCGCCGACGTAGGCCAGATACCCGGGCACCAAGGGGAGCACGCATGGGGAGGCGAACGAAACCAGGCCGGCGAAGATCGCGATCGGGATGGCCAGTAGCAGTCCACCGTTGGCGATGATGGAGGCGAATTGTGCGCCCACTAGGTCGCCGCCGATCGGCGCCAACTGGGTTGCGGGAGGAGCCTGGTCATTTCTGGCCAGCAGTGATGGCACCGGCGAGAATGAGGGCTGCGGCCATCGGGTATCCGGCGGCGAGGTCGACCCAGCCGGGGGGCTGTGTGCCGAAGACGCCGAGGTGGGCGAGCCAATGTTGCAGGCCGACCAGGAGTCCGATCAGCATGATCAGTTGGCCAACGCGCAGGAACCGGCGTTTGCGTAGGTAGCGTGCACGCAATTGCTCCGGGGTTGGTTTGGCGTCCTCATGAGTGGAACGTCGCCGAGGGGGTTCTGCGTTCTTGCGGGCCATGGTTTGCCTTTCTGCTGCTGTTGTGGTCGATCGGGTGCTTGGTTCAGAGGCCGCTGTAGGAGTGCAGGCCTTTGAAGAAGACGTTGACGATGCCGAAGTTGAACATGACGGCGGAGAAGCCGATGATCGCCAGCCAGGCCGAGCGGGATCCGCGCCAGCCGCGGGTGGCGCGAGCGTGGATGTAACCGGCGTAGACGACCCAGATAATGAAGGTCCACACTTCCTTGGTGTCCCACCCCCAGTAGCGCCCCCAGGCCTTTTCTGCCCAGATCGCACCAGCCATGAGCGTGAAGGTCCAGAGGATGAAACCGACGATGTTGATCCGGTACGCCAGGTTCTCCAGGGTGCCCGAGCTGGGGAGGGTTGCCAGGAACCGCAGCGGGGCCGGTCGGCCGTCGGCGATCTGCGTCTCTCTGCGTGTCTGCAGCAGTTGTACGGCGGAGAGCGCGAAGCCGATCGCGAAGAAGCCGGTAGCGATGATCGCGACCATCACGTGGATGACGAGCCAGTATGACTGCAACGCAGGCGGTAACGGTGCAACCTCGACGTAGTAGCGCATGCTAGAGATCCCCAGGAGGATCAGCACAAGCCCGGTGACGAAGGAGCCGAGGAATCGTAGGTCGTACCTGAGCGTGACAACGAGGAAGACGCCGACGATCAGCAGGGTGCCGGTCATCGAGAATTCATACATGTTTGCCCACGGCACGCGTCCGGCGGCGATGCCGCGGAAGATGTCGGCGCCGAGTTGAACGATGAAGGCAAGAACGGTGAGTGAGTATCCGGTGCGCAAGCTCGCCGACCCCAACCTCGAGGAGTCGGCCTGGTCCACCAATCCGCGGATGAGGGTTGTCGTTCGTGCCGGACCGGGCGTGTTGCTGGCCTCCGCTTCTTGCGCGCGCCGGGCGACGGCACTAGGAACAGAGGCGGTCGCGTGAGCGCTGCGCCGGGCGAGGTCCAGCGCGAAAGCAATGAACGCTGCCGCGTAGAGGACCATCGAGCAGATCAGCAAGATGACGGAGATCTGTGACAAAGAGTCGGTCACGGTGTTCCCTTCAGGTCGGTGTTTCGTTGTGAGTCCTGATCGGCTTCACTTGTGCTGCGCAAGGCTGCTTGGTGGGCGGACGCCAAGTCGGCTACCGCGTCGTGTAGTTGGGGGTCGTCGCCTCGAGCGAGTCCGGCGTACTCGATGCGGACGGGTTTGGCTTCGTCGACGATCGCTTTCACCCACAGGCGTCGGCGTGGCACGAACAGGGAGGTGAGAAGGCCGCCGAGCGCGGCGATGGCGAAGAACAGCACCCACCCCTGGGCCGGGTCGTGATGGATTTCAAAGGACGCGAACCGGGACACGCGCTCCAGCGTGATCGAGCCGAGACCGTCGGGAAGTTGCTGCGTCTGACCGAGTTTGAGCTCAATTGACCGGACCCCGGTCGTGCCGCCGGTGAGTTGGGTGAGCTTCGTGGTGTCAAGTGCGTACACGGACTTGGGTGCCCCGGTGTTGATGCCGAGGTCGCCGGAGTATGCGTTCAACGTCAGAACGGGATTGGTGAGGTCGGGGTACGAGGAATAGAACGCTCCGGTGCTTGCGGTGGACTTCGTGGGATAGAAGAAACCGATCAAACCGACTTGTTTGGCAAGTCCGTCGGGGACTTTCACGACGCCGAGGGAGGTGAGGTTCGCGTCTTGTGGGAGGAAGGGGATGTCGTCGCTGAACACGGCGTGGCCTTGCGGGTCGCGGACTGTGATCCGGGGGGCATACCCATTTCCGAGCAGATAGACGTCGGTGCCACCGATCGTGAGGGGTTCGTTGACTTTGATCGTGCGGCTCGACTTGTCTGGCGAGCCTTGGGTTTGGGTCGTGACGGTCGCGGTGTAGTCGGTTGGGAGTCCGCGTGCCCGCTTGTTCTGGGTTTCGTAGGTGACCGCGAGCTTGTTCAGGGTGAGCGAATAGGGGGCCAGCTCTGTGGGGCTGAAGAAGCGGCCGGGGTTGAACGAGTCGTAGGCGGCGAGGGTGTTGATCATGCTTTGCCCCTCGACAACCACCCGGTTGCCGTTGAACCCGAACCCGCCGCCGATTCCCACCGTGATCAGGATCCCGACCAAGGCGATGTGAAAGGTCAGGTTGCCCGCTTCGCGCAGATAGCCCCGTTCGGCGCTGACCGACAGCTCCCGCCGACCAGCGGCCTGCGTGCCGGAGAAGGCGGCAATCCGGTAGCCGCGTTTGCGGAGAATTGTTGCCGCCGTGCTGATTGCCGTTGCGGCCGTTGCCGCCGAGGCGGCTCCCCGACCAGCTGACAACTCGATGGAGATGTGGCCGCTCATCCGTGATAGTCGGGCGGGCGTTTTTGGTGGTGTCGCGCGGAGGGAGCGGAGGTGGTGGACCGTGCGTGGCAGGACGCACCCGATCAGAGAGATGAACAGCAGCAGATAGATGCTGGAGAACCAGAACGAGGTGTAGGCGTCGAAGGCTTGGAGTTTGTCCAGCACTGGCGCGAGGCCGGGGTTGTTTTTGAAGTATTGAACGACACCGTTGGGGTCGGAGCTGCGTTGCGGGACCAGGGATCCGGGGACGGCGGCCAGAGCGAGCAGCAGCAGCAGGAACAGGGCGACGCGCATGCTGGTCAGCTGTCGCCACATCCAGCGCATCCATCCGGTGAACCCGAGTGCCGGTTCGGTGATTTTGCCCGGGTCGGGTGGTCTGACGTCGACCTCGATGTGGTCCAAGGGCCTAGACATCGGACCGCTTTCGCATCGAGTTCGACCGGGGTACGTCTTCGGGGGCTCCTGCAGCATCGTCGACGGCTGGGGTGGTGGTGACGGCGGGGTTCGGGTCGTCGAGAGGTGTGGGTTGGTGCCCGTCACGGTACGGCGAGTCTTCGGGTTCGGGGTGGCGTTTGGTTTGCACGAGGAATAGCGCCGCGCCGAGCGCGACCAGGACGAAGGAGGCCCACACGTTGGCGGGGATACCGAGGAACGTGTTACTGGTGGGATCGATCCGGATTGCTTCCAGCCAGCTCCGGCCTAGGCCGTACCAGATCAGGTACACGGCGAAGGCTCGCCCCCATCGCAAGTTGAGGCGGCGTTCCAACACCAGGATGATGCCGACCCCGATCAGGTTCCAGATGATCTCGTAGAGGAACAACGGGTGGAAGAGCGATCCAGCAGGGAGGCCGGCAGGGAATTTGGGATTGCTCGCTTCGATCTGCAGGCCCCACGGCAACGTGGTTGGCAGGCCGAAGAGTTCGTGGTTGAAGTAGTTGCCGAACCGTCCAAGCGATTGCGCGACGAGCAGGGCCGGTGCCAGCGCGTCTGCGAAGGACCAGAACCGGATTTTGGTTTGCCGGCACCCGATGTAGGCGCCGACGGCTCCGCCGATGAGGGATCCATAGAGGGCGTTCCCGCCGTCCCAGATGGCGAACACCTTCCACAGGTTCGCGCCGGGGTAGAAGTAGTCGCCGGTGTGGGTGAAGACGTGGTAGAACCGGGCACCGACGATGCCTAACGGCACCGCCCAGAGAATGATGTCGAGAACGACGGGGCCGCGGGCGCCCCGCTGGGCGAGTCGTTTGGAGGTGATCATCGTGGCTGCGACGATTCCGGCGAGAATGCACAGCGCATAGGTGTGGATGGTCAGTGGACCAACCGCGAACTGGGCGAACACGGGGTCGGGGCTGGGAATGCTGAGGTGGCGGTTCATGAAAGGGCTTTCGGTGAGGGGTGTGCGGGTGGAGGCTCCTAACTTCGAGGAAGGGTGTCACGGTCCCTGTTCTGTCAGAACGGTGCTGATTAGTGCGCTGAGCACGGACGCGTCCGGCAGTTGGCCCAGGATGCGAGCGGCGACGCGTCCGTCCTTGTCGACGACGAGTGTGGTGGGGACCGCGTTGGGCGCAACAATCCCGCTGAACGCCAGTTGCATGGCACCGTCGGAGGCGTCGAGCACGCTGGGGTAGGTCACTCCATAGGTGCGGGCGAACGCGCGGGCGGTTTCGGCTTGGTCCCTGACGTTGGCACCGAGGAATTCAACACCTTGTCCGGCGAACTTTGTGTACGTCTTTTCGAGTGCGGGTGCCTCCGCCCGGCAGGGGGCGCATCCGGCGTACCAAAAATTGACGACCAGAACTTTCCCGGCGTACATCGCTGAAGTGGTCGGTTTGCCATCCTCGAGCTTTCCCGCGAATGCGACAGGTGCCGCACGATTCTGGGGTTTGATTTCGGTGATGGTGCCGTCGCCGGCGACGTAGTTCTTCCCGGATCCGTCTTTGTACTGCTGAGCGAGGGCATCGTTGTTGCTGCTGCACCCCGCCAGCGTGACGACGAGCATGACAGCTGTCGCTACCGAGGTGACGGCGGTACGGAGCCTGATGGTTCGCGGGGTGGGGTTAGCCAAGTGTGATTCCTCTCGCGCTCATGAATGGTTGCGGGTCGATCCGGTTACCGTTGACGCGGACTTCGAAGTGCAGGTGGCAGCCGGAGGAGCCGCCCGTCGTACCGACCTGGGCGATGTTCTGGCCGGCTTGAACGGTTTGGCCCACGTTGACCAGGACTCCGCGCTCGCGGATGTGCGCGTACCCGGTCATCACCCCGGAGCCGTGGTCAAGGAGCACCCAGTTGCCGTAGGTTCCAAGCCAGCCTGCGTATACGACGCGTCCGGGGGCGGCGGCGAAGATCGCGGTGCCGCACCCGGCGGCAAGATCTGTGCCGTAGTGGAATGCGCCCGAGCTGGCGACCGGTTTGTCCGGGCGTGGCCCGAACCGGTCGCTGATCCATCCGGACACCGGTTTCGCCCAACCTTGTCCACCGAGTTGCCCACCGTCCCCTGAGGGCACCGGTGCACCACCTGCCGCAGCCGCGGCAGCAGCGGCTGCGGCTGCGGCTGCGGCGGCCGCTTCTTGCTGACGTCGGGCCTCTTCCCCTTTGCGGTAGTCGGCTTCGGTCGCTTTGCGGTTCTCGACCAGCAGTGCCAGTTGGGCTTGCAGGGTTCCCTGTGTCTGTCGCTGTTCAGCCAGCTGGTTCGCTGCAGTACGGCTGGCAGCGACCGCATCCTGCAGCGTCTTTTCGGCAGCGCGGCTAAGGTTCGCTAGAGCGGCTTGGGCGGCATCCGCCTGGCGGGTAAGTGATCGGACGGTGTTTGCGCTGGTGGTAGCGGCGGCGAAGGCCCGATTGGAGCGTTGCGTGAGTTGGCTCATGGTGCCGAGTTGGAACAGCAGCGTCTCAGCTCGTTGCCCGTTCAGCAGGAACAGGGTGGTCGGTTCGCCGTTGCCGAAGCGTGCGAGTTGGGCGACCAGTTGGCCGGCGCGTGCTTGGGATGCGTTCGCGCGCGCCTGCGCCGCATCGGCCGAAGTACGCAGCGTTTGTGCTCGGTAATTTGCTAGATCGAGTCGTGCTTGCGCCTTCTCGTAGTCGCTGCCACGGTCGGCTGCTGCCGCCTGGGCGGTGCGGACGTTGTCTTCCAGTGTGCGCAGAAGATTGGTGATCCGATTGATTTCGGTTGCTTTCGCACTCTCGCTTGAGCGTGCGGCTTCAACCTCCGCCCAGGACGGATAGTCGGCGCCTCGTGCCGGGCCTGCTGCCACCAGCTGGCTACTGAGTAGGACGGTCAGGATCAGCACAGCCACTGGCCACCGCACTCGAATTGGTTGGACTCGACGCGTGCTCTTCGTCGAGCCCCGTGTTGCGCTCATAGGGTGCCCTCGATCAAGGTGACCCAGCTGGTGCCGTGATCGGCGGTTGCGACGATTCCGCGGGCATGGGCACCGAGGATCCACAGTTTTGACGCGCCCTGCACTGTTGCCAGCGACTCGGGCAGAGAGTCAAACGTTCCTTTCCGCGCCCAGGTGGAACCGTCGTCTGTGGTTACCCAGATCTTCTTGCTGACGTCGACGCCGACGAATTGTCCCGGTGCTGCGTCCACCGGGGCGACCAAGTACAGGATCGGCCGTCCGGGCAGGGCAGTGAAGGTCAAACCGGCGTCCCGGCTGATCTGCACGCCGGCCTGGGTTGTGGCAAGGAGCGTGTCCGGTGCGTTTGGGTTGACCGCGAGCTTCCGCAACGAGAGGGTCGCGCCATCGTGCCAGGTGTGACCGCCATCATCGCTGATCCGGACGCGTTGTTGGGCCGCGTCGTAGCCGTAGATCCGCACGCGGGCGTCACTTGTCGGGGCGGTAACAAGGTCGTGGAAGTCGGTGTGACCGGCTAGCGAAACAGGCTTCCAGGATTGTGCGGCATCGAGGCTCTGGATCAGACCTAGGTTCGCGGGTAGCTGCTGCGGGTTGTTGCCGGGGTCGGGGTGCCCGGATGCGAACATGACGCCGGAACGGGCGACAGTAAACCCCATTGTGTCCTGGCTACTAACGCCGACCCGGGCGGTGGTATCGGTGGCGAAACCATCTCCTAGTTTCGCCGCGTCGATTGCCCACACCCCCTGGTGGGTCGCGGCAAAGATGCGACCGTGCGTGGCATCCAGGCCATGCACGTGTCCGAGCTCGTTCATTCTCGGAGCCGCCGGTGTTGCGGCGCTGCAACCGCTGAGCAGGACAGTGACCGCGAGGGTGCTGACGATGAGGGCCGAGGTGTGCCGACGGATGCGCGATGGCATGCTTATTTCACTTTCTGCGTAAGCCACGCATAGGGGTCGACCGGGGTTCCGTTGACGGAAATGCCGAGATGCAGATGGGCGCCGGTGCTGGCCCCTGTGCTGCCGACCAGGCCCGACCAGTTGTCGGACCTTGACGGTTTGTCCCACACTGAGCGCGAGCGAACCGTAGGCCATGTGGGCGTAGAGGCTGCTGACAGTTTGTCCCTCGATTTGGTGGTCGATGATGGCGTACACGCCCAGGCTTCCGGACGGATTGCCCACCTCGCGGACGACGCCGTCCGCTATCGCCTGGATCGGGGTTCCGGCGCCCGGATTCATATCGATGCCCTCGTGATAGGAGGAGCAACCAGAGCACGGCGCGACTCGGTAGCCGAATCCGTCGCTGATTGGCACGCCGACATCGAATGGCCACTGGATCGGGGAGGCGGGGTCGTTTGTGAACGTGTTCGCTGTCCGCAGGAAGGTGTTCGGAGTAGTGACTGCGGCTTTTGGTTTCGGTTTCGGCGGCGGCGGCGCGGTCACAGCGACTTCTTCGCGTGTGACGGGTGCCGGGTCGGTAGCGGCGACTGTTACCGTTTGCAGCTCTCCCGGTCGTGCCGTTGCGATCTGTTGCCGTTCGCCGGGCACGATCGCATAGGCCGGGAGGGCGTAGGTTCCGAACAAGGTTCCGGCCAGCGCCAGCGCAGCAATCGGCGCCCATCGTTTGCGGGTACGTCGTTGCCGAGTGTTTGCCTCGGGACGCGTGACCGGTCGACGCCGCTCGGCGTCGCGTCGGGCGCGGCGTGATTCGTGCTGGTAGGCGGCCGCGGGAAGCGCGTTCGCGCTTTGTCGGTGGCGAGAGTGTGCGGGCATCGTGGCGAAAGGCTCCGACGTTTTGGCGTGAGAAGACCCGTAGGTCGGCTCAGAAGGGTAACGACGAGAAATGCCGACCGGAGGCCACATTCATCGCCAAATAAACTGGGGAGGGTGTTGTGACGGAGACCATCCGAAGAGAAGCGTCGATCACGTCACAGCAGGGAGCGCAAACCCCACGCCAGCCAACCGCTAGTGCTTGCTAGTCAAGTCGGCGTTGCGCCGTGGGGTCCAGAGGTGCCGGTCTAGGTGCGGCTTATGGAGAGCGCGACTAGCGACGGTCCATGCGCTCGAACAGACGTAATTGACGCTATGGCGACAGGCGCGCTTCGCTGCACAAGGTCAACAAGCGCGAGCCCTCTACTTACCGCGAAGAGCGAGACGGCGACGGCGATCACGACCAGAACGCACGCGGCGCCTGCGATCGCACAACTGAGCTCGCAGACCGTGTCGCACTGCGGTCCCGGGGAGCTCTGAAGGCTTTCGGGTGCGCTTGCGACTGGCGAAACCGGAACAATGGGCGGCTCAATGTGTGGTTGGGTCGCGACAGAGTGGGCGTTAGGTTGGCTGCCAACCGCAGTCGCGACGGACTCATGCGGGTGTGCCGAGTTCATGGATGTCATCACAAACATCCCGACCACCAACGCCATCAGCGACAGAATTGCGAGCAGGATCCGATGCCGGCGCATAGCAACGACCCGGTTCGGGTCGAGTCGCGGGAGCGTCATGTTTCAGTCCTGGGTTGATGGTTTGGGGCACCCGCATCTTAGCGAGGGGTGATGGGCGGGAGCAGCAAACCGGATGATGTGTCTGCGTTTATAGGTTAGGTGGAGAGCTTGAGCGTGGTGCCCTGCGCTTGCCGAAAGTCAATGTGGAGGTGATCGCAAGTGTCGTCGAACGGCAGGAAATTGGTGACGGCCACGCTCCCCCGGCAGCCCACCTGGCCCAGATCTGTATTCGGAGGCATCACAGGGTCAAGCGCGCGAATTAGCTTCAGCGACCCCGGATCTCCGCCCGTGAGCGGGCGACCATTTAGCAAGTAAAAGTCCACGGCATGACCTCCGCCATTGGCGTAATGCGAGGACGCACTACCCGCACCTTCGATCTGACCGGTGCACCGTCGGTTGATGTCACTGACGCTGACGGTGTTGAAGTTCGCTAATGCGACTTCGATGGTCTGCAGCACCCGATAGTCCACACCACATCCAGGAACGGCGCGACCCTCCGCCAGGTTCCTGATCTCCGGGATGTGGTCGGGGGTGTACCCCGTCAACCGTCCTTGCCCAACAGCGACCATAAGAGTCTGCGCCAACCGCTGTACCGTCGGCGATACGGTCGACTCCACCGTGGAGTCCAGTTTCGCGCTGTTCTCAGTGATCGAAAAGGCTTCTCGGGCCGCCGCTGGAACGGCAGCTCCGCCACTCAGCAACGTCTGTACAGCGACGCCCGCTCGAGACGCAGTAGCGGCGCCATCGGCAGAAGTCGCATACGCGGGCAACGCCGCCGTGCCGACGAGCCCACTCGCCGCTGCAACCACAACAACCTTCGCCCAGATCGAGCGCAGCCGCCGGTTTTGCGAACGGTCTTCGATTGAGGACCGAGACGCAAATGGGGCACAAGCCGGCCGCACGTTGCTACGTCGGCGCGAAGTGGGCGCCGATGGGTCGTTGCCTACGGCGCGAAATGAGTCCTCTCGAACCCCGTGGGATGCCGCGACCCGACGTTTGCCCTGCCGGACCGACGCGGATACGCGGCTTGATGCTCGCCGATCCAGCGTCTGGGGAGGAGTCAACTCGATTTCGCGGCGTTCGAACGCGTGTCTTTCGCGTCGAGACGAGAAAGCGTCCACTGCAGCCGTATGGTTCGAGCGCCTTTCCGTCGGCTCGGATCGCGGCAGGCCGCCCGGCTCGACGGCGTCCTGTGACAGGGAGAAGTCCCCAGCAGACGTGCTCGAGCGTGCCACGCAATGCCTTTCGCCGGGGGGGATGCGAACGGACCAGGTGATCCAGAGTTCGCAATGGGAATACCCGGTAATGGTATGCGCTCGTTACCAACTTGTCACATTCTGTGTCTGAGCCTGCAGTCAGGCCGGAACCGCCGACGGCGTTGTCGCACCGTTCATGGTCGTCGCCCTAGCGGATACAGCCGCAGCCGGCGCGTTGCCATCTTCGTCGCATTCGTCGCGGACGGGCAATAACGAGATCGGCATCCTCGTGCCGCTGACCTCGAACGGTTGCGCATCGTCTGGAGGGTCGGCCGGCGGCCTGCGGGTAGCCGGCCAGTTGACCGCGCGGATCGGCATAACGGTCCCGCAATCGGCACGGTCGGGCCACCGGCGCAAAGGTGCGCGAGTAGCCATTGGGCCGCGAATCCAATAAGACAGATTCGCCCATCGTCAACTGAGAGGCGCACATATCAGCCAATCCGCCGCGGTCAGCAATGAAATTGTCGATGACCACGAGGCCGAGCAAGATCAACGCCGTAGCGAGCCGATCATGACAGTCGATTCGTGTACCGGCGCCGATGCGCCTGCCGTAGCGCACAGTGCCGCGCAGAACTCGGCGTCCCTGGGTCGGGCAGCGCGTGTCTTCGACTCGCGCATGGTCGCTTGTGCAGCGTCGGAGGCGTGACCAAACCCCAACGCCTGCTATCAGCGCAGCGGCGAGAATGAGCAGGACGACCGGCACGACGCGCACGGCGCGCAGTCCCGACCTCCAGTTGCTGGGCTCAGCGATCCAGTTGAACTGTGTGAGACCCCGTGTGCATCACGCGTTCGGGATCTCAGGCTCGGTGGTTTCCTTGCGGATACGGCCCAAGGTGCGGATGATGTGGCACATGACTAGATCTGGCTCGCTGAGTCAACCCCGGGGGGTGCCGACCGATCATGTGCACCGCGCGCTGTGGCGGCACATTGGTACCCCTGCGGCGATCTACGGCACGATCGTCTACGCGAGCGTGGTCGCTGCGACGTCGATCGGTCTCAAAGAGTCAAGCGCGGCATGGCAGGTGCTCATCTTCGCCGTGGTCAGCGTCATCGTGTTCTGGGTCGCGCACGTCTTCTCGACCGCTCTCGGTTTCCAAGGAGATGCCGACCGCCTTCGGGACAGAGTGAGGGATTCACTTAGGCAGGCCTTGCAGGAATCGAGTGGGATGCCAGAGGCAGCCGTCGTTCCATCCGCTCCGCTTCTGCTGGCCGCGCTCGGGTTAGTGACGATCGACACCGCAATATCAGTCGCGCTCTGGTTGGCAGTAGTGATGCTTGCGTTGCTGGGCTACCTCGTCCTGTCGGTGCGCTCTCGACCTTGGTGGGCGCGCATCGCGGCAGCGCTCACCAGTGCGCTCTTCGGCATCCTCGTGATCCTCCTCAAGACAGCCCTGTATTAGACCGGACAACGAGCCTGGGTCAGCGCTTCTTTGAAGCTGAGTGCCAGCCCTGAAGTGACTCTCGCCTCAGGCCAAAGTGAGGGGCGAAGGCGGCGCTGATTGGCTGTTCCGGTGTGCGGGAACGGCCTGAAGATCAGGCCCGTGAATGTGATCGCCCTGCACGAGTGCATGGAGATCGACATTAGGCGGGCGACTTGTGCACGGATGCCGCGTAGACCTGCGCGAGCGATGCGTTCAGGCGCGCGTTGAATTGCTCACTGGTTTGTTCGGCGGCGAGCCCTTCGAGCAATGCGCGGGCGAAGCTTGCGATCATGCCCGGTTCCTTGGCCAGCAGGTCGCATGCCTCGTCACGGCTGTACCCACCGGAGAGCGCGAGCACTCGCAGCACCCGCGGGTCGGCGGCCAGATCGGTGTAACGGCCCGTTAGCGTCGGGATCGTCAGTTTCAGCATGATCGCGGCGTCGTCTGGCAGCGCCTCCAGGCCAGCCAGCAAAGCGTTGTGAAGCAGTGCCTCTGCCTCGTTCTTATGTGGGCTGTGGATGCTGACCTCGGGTTCGAGAATCGGCACGAGCCCTGCCCTCGCGATCCTTGCGGCGTACTCGAATTGTTGGTCGACAATGGCGCTCACGCCGCCCTTATCCGCGTCGTCGATCAGGGAGCGCATTTTCGTGCCGAACATGTGGTTCCGGTTAGCCAGCTCAAGAAGGTCATCGAGCGTGTCAATCGGCTTCATCAACGACACCCCGTGCCGCTCGTCGGCAAGCCCCTTATCCACTTTGAGAAACGGTACGACTCGCTTTTCGGCCCAGAGATAGCGCCCTGTCGGGACGCCGCCGATATCGCGTTCCATGGTCTGCTCGAACAGGATCGTACCGAGTACGCGCCTTCCATCAAACGCTGGGCTGGTGATGACGCGGGAGCGCATTTCGTGGACCAGGTCGAACATCTCCGCCTGGGATTCGTATCGGCTCTCGGGGATGCCGTAATCGGCCAGCGCCTTTGGAGTGCTACCGCCGCTCTGGTCCAGTGCGGCAAATAAACCGCGACCGGAACGGACCTGCTCCAACTGCGTCACGTTCATGCGTTCATCCTGATCCGGCCCCGGAGTCCGTGCAAGACCACCTATACGCTGCCGAGCGGTTAGACAAAAGAGCAGACTCTGCGCTCACTGCCAACCCCGGGTGCGGTCAGTTGAAGAGTTGTAGGAGTGGATTTGCTGCGATACCGATGGCGAGGGACACAGCGCCGAGCACAATCGTAAGGCGGAGGCTGTGAGCGCCGACGGATTCCGGCACGGCCGCGGTGTTCGGTTGCCCGATGTCAGTTACGCCTCGCTGGAACAGGGGGAAGATCCAGCGAAGGTAGTAGAAGAGGCTGGCCACTGAGTTGGCTGCCGCGAGGATCACAAGCCAGTCCAGGTTGGCCTCGAATGCGGTGGTGAAGGCCGTCAGTTTTCCTACGAATACCGCGGTCGGCGGTGTGCCAACCAGCCCGAGAAGGCAGATGGTCAGACTGAGTGCGGCCCAGCGGTGGCGGCGGAAGAGTCCGGTGTAGTCGACTAAGGCGCGTCGGCTGGCGAATGCAGAAACGACGGCGAATGCGCCGAGGTTGGTGATTGTGTAGCCGAAGAGGTAGTAGAGCAGGCTCGGCAGAGCGCGCGTGGGTTGCTGATATGCGGCCACGATCATCAGCAGGTAGCCCACTTGGCTAATGGTTGAGTAGGCCAGCAGCCGGCTGACGCTGGTTTGGAAGAAGGCGGCGAGGTTACCCAGTGTCATTGTGACCGCGGCGAGCAGGGCGAGGATGAGGGTCCAGTTCAGGGGGACGTGTGCGAAGACGTCGGTGCTGAGCCGGAAGAGTGCTACGAGCGCGCCGATCTTGGGGATGGTGGCGATGAACGCGGCGACCGCCGGCGTGGCGCCCTCGATGGCGTCGGGCACCCAGAAGTGGGCGGGAACGGCGCCGGCTTTGAACAGCAGCCCGGCGGCCAGCGCGAGAATTCCGATCGCCGTTGCTCCCATCGGTCCGCGTGGCAGGCTGCGGCCGAGTTCCGCATAGGAGGTGCTACCGCCGGTGGCTAGGAGCAGTACGACACCGACCAGTATGAGCATTCCGAATAGGGCGCCCATCAGGTAGTACTTCAGCATGGCTTCGGTGCCAAGGCGGTCTTTTGCGAACCCGACCAGTGCGTAGAGGGGGATGCTGGCCAGCAGGTATCCGGACGCGAGCACGAGCAGGTCGCTGGCACCAGCGACCACGGTGGTGCCGAGTGCCCCGAGCAGCAGCAGCACGTAGAACTCCGATTCTCGCTTCATGCCGGCAATCTGGTCATTGGCGAGCCCGATCACGATTGCTGTGCCCACAAGCACCGCAAGGCGTACCGCGTTCAGTGCGATGTCGATCGTGTAAGTCCCCGCGGCCGTGACCACGGGCGGCTGTGTCATCGCGACAACGGTGGCGAGCACGGCGACGAGGATGCCGACTAACGCGAGGACGCGGACCAGCCATTGCCTTCGCCGGGGCAGCCAACTGCCCACCAGGAGACCGAGCACTGCTGTCACGGTGACCGCAAGTTCCGGGACGAGGACGGTCAGATCGATCTCCTGCCCGGCCTGCATACCGTTCATCGGCCGACCAGAGCTATCAGGGCGTGGGCGGCAGGCTCGATCACGCCCAGCAGGAATCTGGGCACCACGCCGATGATCACCGACAGCAGTAGCAGTGGCGCGATGGAGGCGAACTCGCGTGAGAAGACGTCCTTGATGGGTGTGTCGGCGCCATCCGACGTGGTAAGCACCCGATCGGTTTCGAGTGGATGCCGCTGGTGGCCGAGGAAGATGCGCTGGAACATGCGTAGCAGCAAACTGGCGGTGATCACGATCCCGACCACGGATAAAGCTGTTGGTATCGGCGCCGCCCCGAGGCTGCCAGTGAAGATCTGGAACTCGGCGATGAAGCCGGAGAGCCCAGGCAGTCCCAGGGATCCGAACACGGCCACCACCATCAGCCCGGCGAAAACCGGCGCCCGTGTCGCCAGTCCGCCGTAGGCGTCGATATCGAAGGTTGCCCCGCGGGCGTAGAGCACCCCGGCGAGCAGGAACAGTGCCCCGGTCAGTAGGCCGTGGCTGACCATCTGTGTCACCGCACCGCTGACCGCCAGAACTGAAGCTTGCACGTTTGATCCGGTTGCGAGTCCCGCAGCGCCCAACCCGAGGATGATGTAGCCCATATGGTTGATCGAGGTGTAGGCGATCATGCGTTTCAGGTTCGTCTGCGCCATCGCCACCAGCGCACCGTACAGCACAGAGATCACCCCGACGATGACAAAAACCATCGCGTAAGCGCGCCACGCGTTGGGGAGGATCGGCATCGCGATCCGCACGAAGCCGTAGGTGCCCATCTTCAGGAGCACGCCAGCAAGGATCACCGAACCCGCAGTCGGCGCTTCGGTGTGCGCCGGCGGCAACCAAGTATGGAACGGAACCGTCGGGGTCTTGATGGCAAGCCCAAGGCTGATGGCGAACAGGATGGCCCCGGCGAGCACCGGACTAGATTTCAGCGGGTCTTGCCGCACCAATTCCGGAATGTCGAAGGTGTGCGGTGTGCTGGCCAGATAAAGGCCGATGAAACCGAGCAACAGCGCCAGAGATCCGATGAAGGTATAGAGGAAGAACTGAAGGGCCGCCCGCGCCGCGCCGGCGTGACCCCATCCGGCGATGATGAAGTACATGGCCACGATCGACAGGTCGAAGAAGACGAAGAACACCAGCAGATCCAGCGACACGAACAGGCCAAAGGAGACGGTCTGCAGAAACAGGAACAACACCACCCAGGCGCGGGTCCTGCGCTGTTCGCGTAGTGAGTAGATGGCGCAGGCCAGGAACAGTACCCCGGTCAGCGCGACCAGCGGCAGCGAAAACCCGTCGACGCCGATGTGATAACCGGAGCCGAGCGTCGGCAGCCAGCGAATGTTCTCCTCGTAAGCGAACCCGGTCCTCCCGCCGCCGATATACCCGATCCACAGCAGAACGATCAGCGCAAGCTCAACGGACGCCAACACCACCCAGGCCCACGCGAAGAACCGCACCCGGGTTCGCGGCACCACCATCAGCAGAGCAGCCACGACCGTGGGCAGGAATACGAGGCCAGAGAGCACGGTCACCCCACGAGAACGAAGACGGCGGCAAGCACGACCAGGATGATGATCGCCTGGACGTAATACTGGTAAATCAGCCCGGTCTGCGGGCGAACAGCGGATGCGGCAAGCTTGCGCGCGCCGCCGGCAACAGCACCGACCGCCCCGCTGAGGCCGCGCTCAAGGCGGGAATCCACAAAGCGAGACAGGCGCAGTGCGCCGGCGCCAAGGGCATCCCCGACGTGCGCGATGACCCGGTCGTCGAAGCGGGCGCACCACACGGACAGCGCGGTGACCGGACGGACGATGACGGCGTTGATTTCAGCCTCAAGCCCGAGCCAATCTCGCAACCACCCGAACTCGGCGACCAGCTCGTTCGCACCCTCCAGCCGCCGATGCTGCCACCGCGCCACGACGACGATCACCGTCACCGCCAGCAACGCCGACACCACTAGCTCCCAGGGGGCAGGCACAATGGGCTGTGGTAGACCGAGCGCCCGCGCCCATGCGGCGGACAACGACGGGATACCGGAAACACCGAGCACGGCTGCCGCGGCGGCCAATCCCGGCAACGGCAGCAGCTCACTGACCGGCATATGCCCCGCCCTGATTGAGGCCAGCGGATCATCGGTTACGGGTTTCGTCCAGACGACGGCCAGCGCCTTGGCCGCATAGGCCGCGCTTAACCCGGCCGCGGCGAGACCGATGATGTACAGGGCTGCGGAGCTCGGAAGTGTCGCGGCGAGAATCTGATCCTTGGCCACCCAGATCGACAGCGGCGGCAGCCCTCCCAAGGCCAGTGCCCCGATCGTAAACGTGACACCGGCTGCGGGATGCATGCGGGCAGCACCGCGCAACCGCAACAGATCCTTTGTGCCCAACAGGGCAAGCCAGGCGCCAGCCACCAGAAATAGCAGACTCTTCACCGCTGCGTGCGCCACGAACTGGGCTGCCCCGCCGACGATGCCACCGACGCCTGCAGCCAGCACGATGAAGCCAATCTGGGAACAGGTCGATGCCGCCAACAATTGCTTCAGGTCGCGTTGCGCCACCGCAACAGCCCCAAGCATCAGTGCCGTCAACGCGCCGACCCAGGCCACCACGGGGCCCAGCCAGCCGGTGGCCGCCATGCCGGGTTCGATCCGTAGCAGGAGGTACCCTCCGGCGGCAACCATGGTGGCCGAGTGGAGCAGGGCCGACACCGGGGACGGGCCGGCCATGGCATGCGAGAGCCAAAAACTGAACGGCAATTGCGCCGATTTGCCGAGAGCCGCCAGGGCCAAACCGGCCAGGATCACATCGCGCCAGCCGCCGGGGATGCTTCCGAGTTGCGTCAGATTTAGGCCAGCCCCACCACCGGCCAGCGCAGCCCCGGCCGCTACATACATGCCGACGTCTGCGGATCGTGTCGTGATGAACGCGATTCCGCCCGACCGCACCCGATCTGTGTCGGGCCACCAGAATCCGATCAGCGCGTAGGAGGTGGCGCCCATGATCTCCCAGGCTGCGAGCAGCGTGAACACGTTCGTGGCGGTCACGGTTACCAACATGGCGGCGACGAACAGCAGCAGCGTGCCGAAGAAGCGGGCCCGAGCCTCGCCGCGTCCAATGTCCCCGACCGCGAAAACAGATACAGCCAGGAACACACCGGCGACCGTGATCACGGCGATCGCAGCTAGCCCATCCACCGCGAGAGCGGCCGGTACGCCGTCTAGGGCTGCGACGTGGAACGTCGGTCTCATAATCGCCGCATCGATCGCCAAGCCCAGTTCGACGAACCCCACCGTGACCGCGGCCGCCGGAGCGATCGCATCCGCCCGCCGACCGGCGAGAAGCAGCACAATCGCCATCGTCGCGGGCAGCACAGCGAGAATGAGAAGAATCACCGGCGGCTAGCCCTTCAGATCGGATGCGGAGTCGACCATGTCCACGTCCCGGGTGCGGAAGATCGCGGTCGTTACGGCGAAACCCATCGCCATCTCCACCGCCATCGCCGCCATCGCCACCAGAATGACGGTCTGCGCGTCCGGGCGTCCCGGGCTAATGAAGTACCAGACAGCCGCTGCCGCCACAATGATGCCGTTGATGGTGAGCTCGAGACCCATCATGATCATCACGATCGACTGCTGACTGAGCAGCCCGTACAGGCCGACCGCGAACAGGGCGGCAGCAAAGATCAGGAACAGGGGCAGCGTCATCGGCCCAAGCCCCCTTTCACCGGATCCTGTGGTGGCCGGATACTCAGGTCGTCACCAAACCGGTCGTACCGGCCGCGCGCGGAGGAGAGCACGATCACCGCAACCATCGTCGCGAAGAGGACGATCCCGATGATTACCATGACCAGCATGTGAGGGCCCATGATATCTAGCCCCAAATCCTTAGTCGGCTCGAGCGCGGACGCGCGGCCCGTCCGCGGCCACGGGGTAATCAGCGCGCCCATAGCGAGGACGACAAAGACGACGGCCGCGATGACCAGTGACATCCGGTTGTTGTGGACCATCTTCATCGGCATCAGACCGGCCGGATTCATCATGTACATGAGCATGAAGACCAACATGATCATCATCTCCATCACCATCATCAAGATGACCAGCACACCCAGATACGACAGCCCCAGCAACAGGATCGGCACAGCCGCGAGAACGAACGAGGCCAGCAACGCGAACGTTGCACGCGCCATCGAATTCACCCGAAACACCGTGACGCCGCACGCCACCGACCCCAGAGCACACACCCCGAAAACAATCGCTTCGACCATCAGCGCTCACATCCATCCGACTAAGACGAAGATCGAGACCACCAGCGCCTGCAGAATCCCCGCAGGCAGCAGCACAATCCAGCTGATCTCGGTGAACCGCTCCATCCGGATCGTCGGCCACCGCTGCCCCACCCACACCAACACCGCCAGTACGGCCACTGTCTTCACCAGCAGCCACGCCCACCCCGGCAGCACCGGTCCGGCATCACCGCCGAGGAAAAGCGGAACCGCCATCGCACTGCCCACCGTCAACATCAGATACCGACCGACCAGGAAGACCAACCGATCGACGCCGGACAACTGCGCCGCCACTCCACTGGCGATGTCACGACCAACAGCTTGATCAAATGGCCCCCAGAAGGAGAACCCCATCACCGAGAGCAGGAACACGATAAAGGCCACCGGCATAACCACCACAAACCAGAGTCCTCCGGTCTGTGCCGCGGCAATGTCGCTGACCCGCAGGGAGCCGGCGCCGACAGCCACCGTAACCAGGGCAAACATGTGCGGCAACTCATAGGCGAGACCCTGGGCGAGGAAACGATTCGCGCCGACCACTCCCCACGCCGAGTTCGAACCCCAACCGACCATCCAGACCGCCACCCACGCAAGCACCTCCATCGCGTTGAACCAGACCACGCCAATGGAAAGATCGCTGATCGCATGGGGACCCCGCGGCTGACTGTCAAATGGCAGTATCAGCAGCGCCATGATCGCGGCGATGGGCAACAGGGCGCCGCCGACTCGCGCGAGCAAACGGTCGGAACCGGGAACAGCGGTGCGCTGCCGCACCAGTAGCCGGGCCACCTCGCGCGCCGGTGCCGCCCATGCTCCGGTCCACGGGGAGCCGGCCTGCCGGGCACGCATCAGCGCCGTGGTAGCAGCCACGGCGTACCCGAACACGCCAAGCAGTCCCACCGCGACCAGGGTGCTCCACAGTGCGTCCTCGAACTTCGCCGCCTCACCCATGGGAACCACCAAGTGAGCGCGCGTGCAACGCCTCCAGATCGGGATCGAACGAGGCAACGATCAGCCGCGCGGCGGCGACCTCCTGTCCTGCCAGAACCGAAGGCAACATCGAGAGGCCGGCGCGTGCGTGCTCGGCACGCTGCACACCCCACGCACCACCCGCTGACTGACCGTTGGCTACGGGATTCTCGATGACCGATGTGATCTCCTCGACCCATCGCCCGCATCGTGCCCACACATCCCCACGAAGACTTCCGGGCGCATCCGAACCAACCTGGCCCAGCCCGCTCATCGACCAGCGCAGGACCCGCGAACGACGAACCCGCCGAATCCACCGAACAAAGCGAGGATGCACCGCTGCTCCGGGGGCAGATTCCAGCAGCTGATCGCGCAGCCAACGACCGGTGTCAGCCGCGCTCTCCCAGCCCGCAACACTCAGGAAGCGCTGCAACGAATCGGCAGCAGCAGCAGCCCTCACCCTCTGCTGATCATCCGCCCCCGCGTCGAACCAAAATGACGAGCGTGCCCAATCACCGACGACCTCCGGCTCAGCCGCCTGCACAACGTCGCCCTGAACCACGAGACGCACGATGAGCCCTGATGGCCAGGCTGACAAAGCCGGCCCGAGAGCAACATGCAACTGATCGAGCTTCAACCCATCGCGGTCCCTGCCCCGATCGGCCATCGGAATGCCACCAGGCATCTCCATACTCATATCCATTTCGCCCATGCCGGCCACGTCATGGTTGTCCATGTCGTGACCAGTCGTGCGCGCGTCGACGTTGTCGTGCGGCTGAACGGTCGAGCTCCAGTCCATGCCATCGGGGTCCATGCCGCGAACGCCAGCATCGATACGCGGCGCTGCATCAGCCCGTAGGCCCGCGAGACCCCACATTTCCGTACGCGACTCGTCGAGCTGCCGGGCAACCGCATCCGGCATCGCAACACGAACCAGCGCGCGAGGACTCGGTATCTGGTCCCAGAGGCGGTCGACCACTTCGCTGAAACGGTTTCCGCCGCTCCCACACACGACCAGGATGTCGGCGTTCGCCGGGGTGACGGCCTCACCCCAGCCCCGCCGCCGCAACTCACGCTCCACAGCCAATCGGGTCGCCGTCGAGCCGGACGCACCCACAACAAATGCTCGAGGAATCGTGAGCTGCAACAGACGGCGGGTCACGTCCACCGGAAAACGCCCTCGCGCCAGGCGTAGACGACCGCGGTAACCAGCACAGCAAGGAAGGCGAACATCTCGACTACGGAACCGGCACCCGTCTCACGCACCGCGAGCACCCACGGGTACATGAAAACCATCTCCATGTCGAACACCAGAAAGACGATCGCAATCGTGTACCAACGCACGTGGTACCGAGAGACCCCATGCTCCGTCACTGGCATACCCGACAAGAACGGTTCCTGAACCAACACCCGACCCGAGATGCGCACCAGCCGGGATATGCCGTAAAGCGCGACAAGCAGGAGCAGAGCTACGGTAAGCACCACCAGAACATAGATCATTTCGCCACCTCCTTGTCCAGAATTCCCCCCAGAGCGGGAGAAACGGATGCCTACTAGGGGTATACCCGCCACACTAACAACACCGTGGTGAGTACAACAGGATGCCAGCGAATCTCAGGTGCCGATCTTCGGCGGCGGGGCGAGTCACGGTTTCGCCCGTACCCGCGTTGCGGTCGTGCCAGGCGCCGTTCTCCTGGAAGGTTTCGACGTCTCCTCCAGGCATGCCCGTTACGTACGCCAACTCCTTCACGCCTCCGACCCGGGGCTGCAAGGTCGTGTTGCCCGTCGCCCGTTGCCCACGTGGTCGCGATCGACTCGAAGGGGCGTAGCTGGTTGGCCAACCGCTCATCTGCCGCGGCATCATCGCTTTATCGCAGTCGGAAGATTGCAGCAGGGATGAGGCGGATGTGCAGTCGCCGACCTCAACTCGCCGCGGTACTGTCATGCCATGCCGGCCACCGCTCTTGTCGATATAGACGGGAGACGGTTGCGCCTAACTAGCCTGGACAAGGTGCTTTACCCGAAGAACGGGACCACCAAGGGCGACGTCATCCACTACTACGCGAGCATCGCGGCGGCTTAACTCCCCCACCTAGCCGGCCGGCCCGTGACACGGAACCGCCGGCCTGATGGCGTCGGCTTGACTTCGGCGCCGATCGAGGCGTTCTTCGAGAAGGATGTGGGCATGGGCGTCCCGGACTGGGTGTTGCGCCAAACCATCCTTCACTCCGGCGGGGAGAAGCGCTATCCGGTGGTCACCGATCGCGTGACACTCGTCTGGGTAGCTCTGACTGCTGCGCTCGAAATCCACGTCCCGCAATAGCAGTTCGACACGGACCGCCGCCCGACACGGATGTTGCTCGACTTCAATCCGGGCGAAACTACTTCACCTAGCTCGCCGCGTGGTGCTACAGCCCCAGCGACGTGGAGCAGATCGTGACCGCAGACAAGGCAGCCGACGAGGAAGGAGACGCAGCAACGGTCAGCTCGGACCTGGCGCAGGCGACTGACCACGCCGGACGGAAGCAGGCCCCGCGGACCGCGCCAGCTTCTCATTTGCCCCGTCAGGACAGTTCGCGAGTCGTCGCCGCGACCGTCGACGGCCCGACAACGCGACCACCCCGCTGGGCTACCCGGTTGAAGGCGACGAACGGCACACACGCCGTCTCGGCTGTCAGCGCCGCCAGCCGGCCGATCGGTGTGCGCGGATCAGCGGCAATCGCCCACCCATCCGCCGCGTAGCGGCTCACTGTCTCTACGCACTCCTTCTTCTCATCGGCGGTCGGGAACACTGATCCGAGCACTCCGATCAAACCGCCTTGAAGTTCCGGACCCATGTTGCTCGCATCGATAACGAATACCCGCATCCCTATCACTCCCTGTGTCGATCGACCCTTCTATGGGCCGGTGTCAAATTGGTCTGCCGGGCCGGCGTCACCAGGTGGGGGCGTTGGTACTGTCCTGCTCCTGGTCGACCCTTCTATGGGTCCGTGTCAAATCAGCGGGTGTTGGTTTGGTTGTCCCGCCGATCAGTTTTTTTGCCGTTCCGGCAGAGAGATCGAGAGCGCGTGGAGGCAGCGCAGGGCGCGGAGTGGAGCGGTTGCTAAGTGGAGGGAGCGCAGCGAGTGGAGTCTGCAAATAGCGACCGGAGGGAACGGAGCTGGCGGAGGAAGCTATGATCGGCCGGCCGGAATGGCGAAAAGATGGGGAAGAAGCAGCACGCCGTCAGGCGTTCCGAACAGCGGAATCAGCGCCGCCTCCGTGCGGCTCAATCCAGGTTGTTCCTGCGGGCCAGCGTCCCTCCTGCTCCCCTTGGCGCGTCCCGGAGCGTAGTGTTCATGACGTGACGGATCGCCGGGGATTGCCGCTATGGGTGATAGGGAATTCGCGCAAGGTGGCCATTGTCGTGGGTGTGTTGTTCGTCCTTGGTCTCCTGTTTTTCGCGTCAGCCATCTTCCGTGACTTCGTTATCGGGTTGGCGGGACTGGTGGTTTGCGCGATCGGGCTCGTGCTGAGCGTCGCGAGCGTGATCTATCACCGCCGGAAAAGTCATTCGTCGACGTAGCGCGCCGCCGCCCCGAGCATTCCAGCGACTCAGGCCATGACCGTGTTCAGCTGTCGGAAGAGTTGCCGGACCAGGTAACGTTTCAGGCTGCGGCGGACCTCGCGGCGGCTTTTGCCTTCCGCGGTTCGACGTTGCATGTAGTCCTGGGTGCCGCGATCGCAGGTGAGCCGAACCCGGACGATCGTGTCCAGCGCTCTGTTCAGTTGCCGGTCGCCTTGCCGGTTCAACCGGTGCCTAGTGGTGTTGCCGCTGGAGGCTTGCAGCGGGGCGGCGCCGGCGAGATTGGCGAAGGCAGCTTCGCTGCGGATCCGGCCCTTGTGTGAGTAAGCGGCGAGGACCTGAGCACCGGTCACCGGGCCGACGCCGCGGATGTTCTGCAACCCGGGCGCCAGCTGCTCGACGTAGTCGGCCAGCGCGTCCCGGTTGAGCTCGAGCTGCTCAGTCAACTCTATGATCGAGGCCGCGAGCCGGCGGGCTTCTTGGCGGATGGTGGTCATTGGCGCATCCTCTGCGGGGCGGTGCCGCCACCCCGCGATCTCCCGCACCTGCCCGTCGGTGAGGGGCTTGCGGACGTCCATCCCGAGTTGGAAGCTGCGCGTCAGAGCAGTGAGGGCGTTGCGGTCTGCAGTGCGGCGACCATCCAGCGCTTGCCGTGCCATCAGGAGTACTCGTAGGGCGGCGCGGATTCCGTCCGAGCGTGGCTCGGCAAGTCGCTCAACGTCGGTGGCGAGAGCGGTGCGCGCTGCGGCGACCGCGTCGATCTCATCCGACTTGCCGCGACCCGCGCGCGACGCCCGCTTCGGCGGCCGGACATCACAAACGCTCAGGCCCGCGTCCTGGAAAACCCGGGCGATCACGGCGCCGTAGGAACCGGCGCCTTCGATCGCGATCAGCAGCCGGCCCTCCGCGCGCCGGTGCATCCAGGCCAACGCCCGGCTGATCCCGGTCGGTGAGGTGGGAAACATTGCCGAGTCGATCACCCGGCCCGTGTCCGCGGCCAGGACCGCGTAAGTGTGCGTCTTGGCGTGCGTATCCACGCCCACCACGTAGTCGTATTCGTCGGTCACGGTCGTCACCGATTCGCTCCTCTCCCCTGCTCAACGGGTGGTTCATCACGTCGGTCAGAAGTGTTGCGAGGCGCATCTCTAACGAGTCACGCAACCCAGAACGTCGAGTGCGGACGACCTTCTATGAAGCCATCGGAACAGACAAACCGACATTCAGCCCCCAGCGCGCGGACGGGTCGATCGGAAGGCACCACCTCGGCGGGCCAGTTTTTCTTGGAGTCACGCAGCACCAGGGCCGAAGGTCAGTCTGTCAGCCAGCCTCAGACCAACCACTGATCATTAGAGTTTTTCTTGCCGTTCCGGCACAAAGATCGAGAGCGGGCGGAGGAAGCGCAGTGCCCGAAGGGAGCGGTTGCTAAGCGCAGGGAGCGCAGCGAGCGGAGTCTGCAAAAAGCGATCGGAGGGAACGGAGCTGATGGAGCTCGCTATGATCGGCTGCCGGATCGGAAAGAAAATTAAGGAAACAGCACGCCGGAGGCGTTCCATCCAGGAAAGACAGCGCCGCCTCCGTGCGGCTCCTCTTCCCGGCCTTCTCTCGTCTCGGGCCCGTATTGATACAGCGTTCTCTGTACTATTGATCGCATGACGATTACCGCTGCGGCCGCCACGGTCACTCACACCGCCGCCTTGGCACGATTCGGCCACGCGTTGTCGGACGCGACCCGGGTTGGGATTCTTCTGGCCCTGCGTGAGGCGCCCGCCTTCCCGTCGGATCTCGCCGAGGCGCTCGGGGTGTCCCGCCAGGTGATGTCGAACCAGCTGGCCTGTCTGCGCGGGTGCGGCTTGGTCGAGGCGATCCCGGAGGGTCGTCGAACCTGGTATCGGCTCGCCGATGGGCACATCGCTCCCGCGCTGGATGAACTGCTGCGGGTGACGCTGTTCGTGGAACCGGGCTGCTGCGCGGGCGAGGAATGCCACTGCGCATGAGCACTCTCAGCATCGACCGCACGGGCGTTCTGCAGCGACGTATCCGGTGGGTCGTCGCCGCGACCATCGGCTACAACCTGATCGAGGCGATCGTCGCGATCGCCGCGGGGAGCGCCGCGTCCTCGGGTGCTCTCATCGGGTTCGGACTCGACTCGACGATCGAGGTCCTCTCTGCTGCAGCCGTCGCCTGGCAGTTCACCCGCCGCGATCCGCAGCGGTGGGAGAAGCCCACACTACGGGTAATCGCGATCGCCTTCTTCGCGTTAGCCGCCTATGTGATCATCAGTTCCTTGCTGACCGTGTTCGGCCGGGTGGACGTTCACCATTCTCCGGTCGGGATCGTGCTCACCGCGCTCAGCGTGATCATCATGCCCTTCCTCTCCCTCGCCGAACGGCGAGCCGGCCAGGAACTGGGTTCGGCGACCGCCGTCGCGGACTCGAAGCAGACCCTGATCTGCACCTACCTCTCCGCTGCCGTGCTGATCGGCCTGCTGTTGAACTCGTTGTTCGGTTGGTGGTGGGCGGATCCCATCGCGGGACTGGTAATTGCCGTTTTCGCTATCCGTGAGGGCATTGAAGCCTGGAAGGGCGACGCCTGCGCCACCTCCGTCGGCATGCTGCTGGAAAAGGAAGACGACGACGAGCACCTGGAGCACGGGCACCAGCACGGATGATTTGCAAGGCCGCCCGGGGCCGTCGCGCATTCCTGTTCAGCTCATAACCGCGCTCAGGTGGGGGAACATTTGTCGCGCGATATAGCGCTTCAGGCTGCGACGGACCTCCCGCTTGCTCTTACCCTCCCCCAGCCTCCGGGCAAGATAGTCGCGGGTTGTCGCGTCGCAGCTGAGTCGGTCCCGGGCGATGACGTCCAGCGCTCGGTTCAGTTGCCGGTCGCCGTGCCGGTTGAGCCGGTGCCTGGTTGCGTTTCCGCTCGAGGCTTCCAGCGGCGACGCCCCGGCCAGAGCGGCGAATGCTGCCTCGCTGCGCACGCGTCCTTGGTGTGAATAGGCTGCGACGACGATGGCTCCGGTGACGGCACCGACGCCGAGCAGCTGTTGCAGCCCAGGTGCGAGCTGTTCAACGAGGCTGGCCAACGCAGTGTGGTTCTCCGCTAGCTCGAGTGTGAGCGCTTGGACGGAAACGGCCAGCCGTCGAGCTTCCTGCCGGATGGTGATCATCGCGGCGTCATCCGCAGCGCGCTGACGCCAGCCCGCGACCTCGCGGACCTGAATATCGGTGAGCGGCTTGCGCGCATCCATACCCAGGTCGAAGCCTCGGAGCAGAGCCGTCAACGCGTTACGCTCCGCAGTTCGCCGACCGTCCATCGCCCGCCGTTCGACCAAGAGAGCCCCGAGGGCCGAACGGAGTCCGTCCGATCGCGGAGTCGTCAGCCGTTCGACGTCAGAGGCAAGCGCGGTCCGGACCGCCGCGACCGCGCCGATCTCGTCCGATTTGCCGCGACCAGCACGAGCCGCCCGTTTGGGTGGACGGACATCGCAAACGTCCACGCCGGCGGCGATCAGCGCTCGTCTGAGGCCCGAACCATAGGAACTCGCCCCCTCGATGGCGACCGGGACGCGGCCGTTCGCGCGGCGCCGGATCCAAGCGAGCGCTCGACTCAGGCCGTTCGCCGTCGTCGTGAACGTCGCCGCGACAAGCCGCGGGCCCGTTCCTGCGTCCAGCACGGCATAGGTGTGTGTTCCTGCATGCGTGTCCACGCCGACAACGTGGTCAAAGTGATCAGCGACCGAGCTCACTTCGATGGTCCCCTTCGGTTGGCGAACTCGAATGCGATTTCCGCGCTGACGCACCTGGGTACATCCTGCCGATCTCCGACGCCCGGGACCGGCTTATTTGTCATGGGATCGGCTGGCCGAACCGGTCGGGCTCAGCCAGCCGACGGTGTCGCATCACCTCAAGCTGGTGCTGGACGCGGGTTACATCACACGATCGAAGCGCGGCACCTGGTCGTACTACAAGCTGGTCCCGGGGAACCTGGAGCGCGTGTCGAAGGTCCTAACCACGGCGTTGTGACCGAGCTCGCCCGACCACCTGTCGGACGACCTAATTCGGGGCCAGACGTGCCGCCAGGGAGCCGACTCGGCGTGCGATCTCCTCGAAGGCCGCCTCGAACGCTTTCAAGCTGCCGTCCAGGACCGGTTCAGGAATCGACCGATCAGCGCCACCGAGTCCGAGTTCCTCGTGCGCTCGGTCAGACCGTGATCACGTAGCCTCCGGCCTCGACGACATCCGCGTACAGCTTCGGACGTCCCGCCAACACGACGCCATGTCGCGCTGCGACCTGCATCGCACCCACCGCGACCCCGAGCACCGGGTGCGTCCCCGCGGACACGGCCGGGACATCGCTGGAGCGCGACCAGAGCGCCTCCGCCACTTGAGACCGAGCCGAGTTCGCGGTACACACGAACACGACACTATGCGCGGCCGCGTCGGCGGACGGCCCCAGCGCCGTGAGCGCGGCCGGTTGCGAGCGCACGCGGCAGCTTCTCCCGTCCTGGCTGTTCTGGTTCCTGCCCGCGATCATCGGGACACCCCTCATCATCAGGGTTGCGGTTCGATATCGTCACCGTCGGCCGTCGGCCGTCGAACTAGCAAAAAGCCTGAGCGTGGAGCCGACTGCATTGGCGCAAGGTGTGTGTCTTCTCCCATTCCAGCCTGCGATCGTAACGGCCTCCAGCTGCTCCACGACCGACCCTCGCTATTTGCAGACTCCGTCGCTACGCTCCTCCGCTTAGCAACCGCTCCAGCCGGCGCTGCGCAGCCTCCACCCGTTTTTGATCTTCGTGCCGGAACGGCAAGAAAGACGAGTGGACAAAGGAGCAAGTGAATCATGAGGAACACGACCATCACCCGAGCCGCGGTGGACCGACAAGCAAAGGCGGAGGCACTGCACGCGTCGATCGTGGAGCAGGTCCAGCAGCTCGCCGACAGCGGCCAGTGGCGGGCGTTCCTCGAGTTCGCCCGCTCCTTTCACACCTACAGCCTGAACAACCTTCTGCTGATCCTCGCCCAGAAACCGGACGCGACAATGGTCGCCGGTTTCCGGCAATGGCAGGCTAAGGGGCGACAGGTGCGCAAAGGCGAGAAGTCCATCAAGATCTTCGGATATCGCGAGAAGACCGCGACCACAGACGACGACGCCGGAGCAGACGAAGGACGCGTCATCCGGTACTTCCCGACTCTGTCCGTATTCGACATTGCACAGACCGATCCGGTCGAAGGGGCCGACCCACTCCCGAGTGATCCAACACAACGACTCACCGGCGGCGACGACCACGGCGTCATCGCTCCACTGACCGCTCACCTGGAGTTAAGGGGATGGGCGATCAGCCGCGCGCCGTTGACCCATGCCAGCGGGTACACCGACCCCGAGGCGCTGCGGGTGATCCTGGCGGAAGGCATCAGCGTCGAGCAGTCCGCGAAGACTTTGATCCACGAGACGGCACACATTGAGCTCCGCCACATCGAAAGCGTCGAGGAGTACCGGCAGCACCGCGGACGCATGGAAGTCGAGGCTGAGTCGGTCGCCTACGTGGTCGCTAGCCTGTGCGGCTTCGACACCAGCGCGTACAGCATCGGCTACATCACCGGATGGAGCGACGAGGATGTCACCGTGATTCGCGACTCTGCCTCCCGCGTCCTCGCGGCGGTTCACAGCATCGCGGAGATGCTCGACCGGTAATCACGAAAATGAACCCCGACCCATCTTGTGGGTCGGGGTTCTCTAGCGCTCCTGAGCGGCGCGAAGTGGGGGCGGAGCGAGAACCGACAAATGCTGAGCGGGAGAGGTGGCCGTGACAAGAAAAGACGAGACCAAGGGACAACAAGCAACGAAGGAACCCAAGAGGAGGAAGCCCAACGAGAGAACGAGACCAGAAACAAGAGAAGACCAGAAGGAGGACAAGCCAAAGGGAAAAAGCGAATGCACGTAGGCACTCTTTGAGTGTGCGCGCTCTGTGCGCGCCAAGAAGCGCGCGCAACCGGAAGTTCTAAGTGTGAGAGGTGGAGTTGCGCGTTGGAAGCGTGGACAGGCAGCCCAAGGGGTCAAGCAGGCGGTCCACTACGCCTTCGGCGGCGTCTGCGACGCCACCCTGACAGCCAAGACCGCCGACGGCGCGCTCGCCGCCGCCGGCTACGCGGACGCTGTGATGACCCGCTACATCGTCGAGAACGGCGCCATCCGCGACGACCTTCTCACGCGGTCCCAGCTCAAGGATTGGGTCGACGGTGTCGACCCGCTCACGGGCGAGCGTCGGGGCCGGGATCTGGAGTCGCCGGTCGCGGATCTGATTCTGGATGCGACGATCAACGCACCGAAGTCGTTCTCGATCGCGGCGATCCTGGACCCCGAGTTGGCGGCCGCGTACGAGGATCTGCAGGACCGGTTGCGGGACCGAATCATCAAGCTGTGGCAGAGCGAGCTCAACGCTCGACGCGGCAAGCAGGGCGCTATCCGGGAAGACCTCGCTCGCATCGAAGTAGTCGAGCTGCGGCATGAGCGGTCGCGGTCGCTGGACCCGCACAAGCACCGCCACCTCTGGCTGAACGTCAAGGTCCAGGGGCTCGACGGCAAGTGGTCGAACGTGGATACAAGAGTCGCGCTGCGGTTCCAGAACGTCGTAAACGCCGAGGGCGACCTCGCTTCCAGGACCGACCCAACGTGGATCGCCGCCCTGGCTGCCAAAGGCTTCACCCTGAACTCGGACGGGGAGATCGGAGAATTGCAGCATCTGGTGAGGCCACTGTCGAAGCGCTCCGCGCAGATCGAATCGAACAAGGCCGCGCATCTTCGGCAGTGGAAGGAGCAGCACCCCGGCGAGGAGCCCTCGTCCACGGTGCTGGCTCAGATCGATCAGTGGGCGTGGGCGGCGGGTCGACCGAACAAGCCTGGTCACTTGAATGAGGAGGATTGGGCGTCCGTAGTCATGGCCGAGATTCTGCACGCCGATCCGGATAGCGACCGGGCACGGACCGCGGTCCGGGCACCCTCGGTGGGCGTCGAGGACCTCGATCTTGAGCTGCTGGCGGCTAGGGCGATCGTTGACGCCGACACCCGGTCCACCGGCACAGGAGGTCGGTTCAGCGACATGGACGTTCTGGCCGGCGCGATTCGGGCGATCGCGAGTTCCGGCGTCGTTGCCGACCGGCAACACTTGGCTGAGCTCGTCGATAGAGTCATCGCCTTCGCCACCCGCACTTACACCGTCACGCTGCTCAGTGAGACGAATATACCGGCGCACATTAAGCGACGAATGGCCACGTCGACCGCGACTTTGAAAGCCACCCTCACACAAGGGATCGAACGGATCTCGGCTCCCGGCGCGGCGCTGAGCACAGCTGAAGTGAACGCAGTTGCGCAAGTTGTAGAACCAGAACGTTCGCTAGACAGGGGCCAAGTCGCTGGTGCAGCGGCCATAGCCGGCTCCTCGAGAAGTGTCGCGGTGTCGGGCGCTGCCGGGACGGGCAAGACAACGATGCTCAAAGTCGCAGGTGCAGCGCTTCGTCGACGTGGCCGCAACATGATCATCGTTGCGCCGACGAAGAAGGCGTCGGCCGTGGCCGGCCGTGAGACGCAGAGTGCGTCTTCGTCTCTGCATCAACTACTGCATGACTATGGCTGGCGGTGGACTACGAACAGGGCCGGCGGAACTGATTGGCGCTGCCTCCAGATCGGAGAAATCGATCGCAACACCGGGCGCGTGTACGACGGTCCGCACCTTGCAATCCATCCCGGCGATCGGATCGTTGTGGACGAAGCCGGGATGCTCGACCTCGGGGCGGCTAACGCGCTCGTCGAGGTGCTGGAGCGAACCCAGGCGACGGTGGCACTCGTAGGCGACGAACGTCAAGCGTTGCCTGTGGGTCACTCCGGGGCGATGGCTCTCTTCTGGTCCCACTCCGCAGACCAGGTCGAGCTCATGACGATCCATCGATTCAAGGATCCCGTCTGGGCAGACTTGACGTTGAGATTGCGCGATCCGCAAGGACGCGCCGCGTCCGAGAGCGTCGCCCACGATCTCGTGGCCGGTGGCCATGTTGTCCTCGCCAACAGCGAGGCCGGGGCGCGAACCGGAATGGTCTCAGCCTGGTTCGATGCGGAGCGGCAGCGACAGTCGATCGCGCTGATCTCTGCGACGCACGCCGAAGCGTTGACGATCAGTGAGGATATTCAAAGTCGCCGAATCCGAGGAGGCGAGATCGACACAAGCGATTGCACCTCGGGTCAATCTGGTCAGCCGATCTTTGTGGGCGACATAGTACAAACCCGACGAAACGATCGCGGATCGGATGTCCAGAATCGTCAGCATTGGGTGGTCAAGCGAATCACAGCAGAACACGTGATTCTCGCATCCTCGGCTGACTCGACCGACCTCAAGAAGGTCAGCCACGAATACGCCCACGCTCACATGCACCTGGGGTACGCATCAACAGTTTACGGAGTCCAGGGCGAGACCACGGATCGTGCGCTCGTCGGACCCGGTGTAGACGCCGCTGGGCTTTACGTTGGTCTTACGCGGGGCAAGGAGAAGAACGACATTGTTCTCGTTGCGCCAACCGAAGCTTCCGCTAGAACGCAACTCGTCGAGATGATGCAGCGGCAGTCCATCGAAGAGACTCTAGACGCGTCCCGGGCAGCCGCACGACTTGAATTGAATCGCGCAGCCCAGAAGGAGACGGGGCCGTCCACAACGGCGCCTCGAAATGGAGATGCGGTCCTCGGCCGATGACGTAGGGCTAGGGCGTTGCTAGTCCGACACTCCGAGCCTCTCGGCCGAGCCCGTTGACGCCGTCTAGCGCGCCGTCCCGTGCCCGAAACCGAAGGAGTGCGACGCCAAGCGCGTCAGCCCGGTCGCGCGCCTCCGGGAACACGCCCCCCGGCATGAACAGCAGAGGGAATCGCCCGTCCCCGGCCGAGGTGGCGGCGGCACGCTCAACAGGGTCAACATCAAGGTTGCCCCGTCGGTTTTCGACCCAGCCGAGGAAGTGCGAGCTATACAGATCGCAGACGTCATGAGCTGCTTCCTCAGTCACGCGCGCGTCGGATGCGCCAAGGTGGACCATCCACTCCCGGCACAACTCAATTGCTTCAGCGTCGGAGACCCCCCACGGCCTAGGCGACGGCGCTTGCATACTCACGGCGATAGTCTGCACCGAACAGCCGGCATCTGCCTACAGATGAGCTACTGGCGCTGAGGGCGAGCGCCCCGGGTCCGTCCATTGTCAGGCCGGTGTCACCCGTGCCCGCAAGGTTAGTCCAACGCCAACTTGGGCTCGATGTCCTCTACAGCGCCTTGTTGACTGCCGCGACGAGCCTGGACCAAGCGGCCCGTTCAGGTGCCGGAAGAGCGGAGTATCCGTGGTCGCGGATCCACCCGATAAAAGCCTTCGACAGCTTCCACTTCGAGACTGCCTTGCCGTGTTCGCTTGCGAGGATTTCCATAATGGGCCGCCCGGGCTGAGACCCGATCGTGGCGGTGCTGTCCCAGCCCAGCTCTTTCGCAACGTCGGCAACCGTGGATCGAAAGAGATCCTCGATCTCGGCGCCCTTCACGGCCGTTTCCAGAAAATCGCCAACCCGTAGTACAGCCTTCTTTGGCAATAGGGCTACGAGACAATCCTGGGCTGCTGCCTGATCGCCGGCGCTGTCAGAGTCCAACAACGCGGCCACGTTCAGGTTCTGGCCGGCATAGATGGTGCAGAAATAGGCGACCTTGCTTGCCGATCCAGCGGGAATGATGGCCGGAGAGTTCTTGAATGAATCAGCGCTCTCGGCTTCGGCCGCCTCGTTGGTCGCGTTGAGGTAGAACATGTCCGTTACACCCTCGCAGACGAGGTTTCGCTTTTGGGAGAACATGCTTTGTGCCAGTTCATAGCCCAACGCGGCTTGGAGCGGAAATATCGAGCGTGGATCATCGACTTGGAGGCGCGAGTGCACTTGGGTGCCGGTGGCGCGCTCCTTCATCTCGACAATGCGCACCAGGTCGAGCTCGTCCGAGCCGACCATGAATGGTGAGTGTGTCGAGTAGATGATTTGGTTGTTCTCCCCGAGCAGGGAGATTGTCTTGCGAAACTCCTGCTGCTTGAGGGCGTGCAAGCTCAGTCCCGGTTCATCAAGGAGGAGGATCGCTCCCTCGAGAGCGTCCTCTGCTTGTGCTCGGAACACGACGAAGAACGAGACGAGCCATCGAAAACCTTCGCTGCGCTGGTCGAGTTCGACCTCGACGCCGAGGTCATCAACGACCATGACTTTCAGATACTGGCCGTCGGCGACCATCCGGAGAGTGAGAGTTTCATCTCCCCAGACTCGACGGAGGTCTTGGGTAAGGGTGACGCTGGCGGCGTTCAGCTGGTATTGCCTGCTGTCAAGATTGCGTTCGTGAGCCTCGACAGCCGCGTCGTGACGTTCTCGCGAGTCCTCGTTGGTCTCGTAGTCGTGAGGCTTCTCCGGGGCGCCCTTGGCGAGGTCGGACAGTTCCTGGGCAGTGAAGCCCAGGAACTTCAGAAGACATAGGTTGCCAAAGTCGTACTCGTTGTCGATGTCACCTCGTGCCTCGCGCGCGGCGAGTGACTCAAGATCGATGCGAGGTCGGACAGTGAAGTAGCTCGAGTAGTAGACAAGCAGAGGCAGCCTGTCGCGGAGCGTGGTGTACACCTCCGCGATTGCAGTTCCAGTGTCCGCGAGACCCATCAGCTTTTGCCAACGGCCGATCTCCTTTTCGTCGTCCTCATCGACGAGCGGAAGGGCCTCGTTGAGCGCGCTCTTGAGAGAGGTGTTGGGTCCACCCAGGAGCTTTTCTCCGTCGGATAGTTCTAGAACTGAGTCGAGTTCCGCCAGCGCGTCCTCTGGCTCTTCCTGCTTCGCGACGTACGCACGCAGCCGCACTAAGTCTTGCCGTGCATCCCGGATTGTCGGAGTCACGGGGAAACCCTGCAGGCTGTACTTGAGCGAATTGTCCATGTAACGATGCCACGTGATCGTCGCGGTTTCTGGGACAGTGACCGACGCGGGAAGAGCGCCCCGGTCAGCATCGTCAAGGCTGAATGTCGCCTCGGCGACTTGGATGTCCTCGACCCTGCGTTGACCTCGCTGGATCTCGTTGAGTCGTGATCGCGGATAGTCGAACAAGTAGTCGAGGCGACCTGCTTCAGCCGGAGGGTTGATCGACTGGAGTGCCTTCAACAGCGCTGTTTTCCCGGCCTCATTCACCCCGACCAGGATCGTCTTGTCTTGCTCTACCAGGAACTCGGTTGAGTCCACCACAGAGCGATAGTTCGTGATCCTTGCTCGTGTTATTCGCATCGCTGCTCCTCCATTCTCAGCCTAGGGCACGGCTGGGGGTTTGCTGAGAATGGCCCCTTGTTTGGGGGTTCAAAGGAAGGCAACCAAACCGAACGAATGGGCTCAGCGAAGGGCTGGCACCACAGCACTCGAGTGCCCACGCGCGGCAAGGCGTCGTCCGCTTCGGCCGCCGAAATCCATCGCGGCGGTGCTGCGCGCCCTAGCTGGTATCCGCACTCGAACAAGGTGGGACGTGCCTCTGCGCGTCCCCACCTTGCCCTCTACGCCACGGACGGGAAGGGGCCGGAAGAGTTCTTGCTGGCAATAGGCCCGGTCGCGGGTACGTCCGGGCCCTCAGCTTTTGGGGAGCGTCGGGTGACCTCCGCGGTGGTATAGCGCAGCGACGGGCCGACGCTTTCGGCGACGACTTCGGTGGCGGCACGGGGTTCACCGGTGGCCTGGTCGGTCCAGTGACGGAACTCGAGGTTGCCGTTGACGATCACTGTGTCACCCTTAGCGAGGCTGGCACGGACGTTCTCGGCGGTGCGGCCGAAGACGGTGGTGCGGTGGTACTGGGTGTCGCCGTCGACCCATTTGCCGTCTTCGAGCTTGCGGTCAGTGACCGCGACGGTGAACTTGGCGAACTTGGTGCCGTTCTGGGATTCGCCGTAGTCGGGGTCGGCGACGAGGTTGCCTTCGATGCTGATCGGGACTCGTGTGCTCATCGTTCTGTTCCTTCCGATTTGGCGGCCACGGGTTGGGTCGCTCTTCACTTAGAACTTCCGGTTCGAGTTCGGAAAATGCGCGCAGAAGGCGCGCAACGCGGGCCACGGCGCACTACCCGGAGCCGTGGCTTTGGCGGATCCACTCGGCCCACTCCGCGGGTATGTTGTCGTTGCCGGTTTGTGGGAGTTCGGTGTGGCCGTTGTGGCATTCGCCGCTGTACCAAGTAGCCAGTCGGGGCACGGCGACGGCGAGGCGTTCGTGCCAGCCGATTGGCCCATAACCGGCGTCGAGGCTGTCGTAGGAGACCAGCCAGGCAGTGTGCAGGGCGGAGAGTTCTTCGACGAGCGCGCCGTGCTTGAACCAGCAGGGCGGGATCTTCCTCGTAGCGATGTTGTAGCGGTGGGTAAACCAGACCACCCAGCTTCTAAGGTCGGCCCAGACCTGCGGGGCGTCCTCGTCGACCAGGGTGCGCCAGTTGATGACGCGGATGCCGAGCATCCCCGGGCTCTGCCGGGGCGCTTGGTCTTCCCATCCCTCTGCGAGGGAGGCGACGAGGTCGTCGAGGGGGATGTCGTCGGTCACTGCTGCTCCAGGGACGCTTCGATGTAGTGGGCGATCTTTGCTTGTAGCCGGGCGATGGCCTGGATCGACGCGGTGCGGCGGGACACGAAACCGGAGAGGGCACGGTCGCGGTCGATCAGCTGGTGCACGTATTCGTGGCAGCGCGGGTGCAGGGCCGTCAGGTCCTCGTGCTGCTCGTGGGCGGTCCAGCCGTGCGGGGCTTGGGTGACGCCGCGGTAGTCGAGGTGGTGCAACTCAAGAGTGCGGGCGCTGCCGGCGCCGAGGCAGAGGGCGCAGCGGATTGTGCCGTTGCGGGACCCTTCCTCGAGGAACCAGCGGTCGCGGCGGGCGAACCAGGCTCCCGAGTGCAGATAGTTGGTCCGGTACGTGTTGTCCCGGGCGGGACGGCGACGGTTGGACATCAGTCTCCCTCTCCCGCTGATCCTCGACGATCGAGCGCGGCTTGGTACTGTTCGGCGAACACGACCTGCTGGTCGCGCTCGGTGAGCTTCTTCCCCGCGCTGACCCGTCGGGCGTCGTCACGGTCGGTCCAACCCCGCAGGTCAAGCAGGATTCCGCGACGGTTGCGATACGCGAGCAGCCCGACAGTCTCGGGCATCCGGCGGATCTCATCGATCGTCATCACCGGCACCTTCTCGTTCTGCACGTTCGTGGACGACCCGTTGTCGTTATAGGAGTGCCCCGTGTTCCGGGTCCGCCGAGTCCCAAGAAGCGATTCGATGTCGCGGAGGTGGTCGACGTCAGATGCGCCGCCGAGGAGCAGCTTGGCAGTGGCCGCCGACCAGATCGTGTCGGCCTCAGACCTCGACCAGGCGGTCTCGGCCTGCGAGAGGGCCTGGAGGACGACGATGGTGGAGATTCCGATGCCGCCACCATCGGCCATGATCCGTGGCAGCGCAGGCCAGGAGAACATGTTCGCGATCTCGTCCAGGACCAGCGCGAGCGGGAGATCCAGCCGCGACCCCGGCGAGGCGAGAGCTTTCCGTCGTGCCGTTTCGACGACGTCGTCGAGGACCGCGCCGAGGAACCCGCCAACAGATCCTGCGCCGGCGCCGGTTCCGACAAGGTAGAGGCTGTTGGACCCGGCGAGGAACGCATCAAGGTCGAACTGCTCCCCCTGCCCCGGGGTCATCGCCCTCCGGATCGACGGGATGGACAGTGGGCGGAGCGCGCCGAAGACGCCGAACCAGGAGTTCGCCAGGAGCTTCTCATCGCCGTTGATGATCGCGTCCAAGTCTTCCGACCAACCGGGACTGCCCTGGTTTGCGAGCACACTAACGGCCTCGCGTGCGAGCCGCGGGTTGGAACCCCACCGCGCCAACGCATCTGTGCCACGTTCCGAAACTGCTGCAGCGTGGAGCAGTCGGGAGAGCACCGACGAGGACACTTGAGCCCATTCCTGGTTGGTCTTCGACGCGCCGAGCGCGGTGCCGGCGATGATCGCCTGCCCGCGCTGGTCCGCCACCAGGGGGTCCTCGCACCCAGCGACTGGGGAGATGCGAAGCGCCGAGCGGACACCGGTGAGCTCCTGCGGATCGAACACCGTAACGTCGCCGACCCGGGCGCGTTCGCGCATCGTTGCTGCGAGGTTGTCGTTGCGGGTGGAGGTGGTGATGAGCGGGCCGTCCCAGTCGAGGATGGCGTTGATGATGAACCGGTAGCCCTTCCCGGAACGAGGCGCGCCCTCAACAACGATCGAGTCCTCGATCGACACATAGACGTCCTGCCCATGCGCACTGCCCACCTTCCAGCCAGCCGCAGACGGCGCAGGGGTGACCAGCGACGGCCGAAGGGTCTTGGCGCGGCGAAGAGCAGTGCGTGCGGATGTGTGCTTGCGGACTTCGCCGGGCTTGGCGAGCCCGTCGCGGCCGCGGAGGTCGTTAATGAAGTGCCGGTCCGACTGCCGGTAGCGAAGCCACCAGATCACTCCGACAGCGATCACGCTCAGAAGGAGAAAGACGGCGAGCAGATCGAGGACCCGGATTAGGGTGACCGGCGCTACGCACCCCGGCACCAAGCTGAAGCCGGAAGGGTCGGCGCCCATGGCCAGTTGCAGACCGGCGAAGACGCTGTCTGGCTGGCCGCCGCCGCAGATGGCGGTGATGGTCGCGGTGGCGATGCCGGTGGAGAGCCCGCCGGCGACGACGAGGGCGAAGAGGCTGTAGAGGGCGACGTGTGTCCAGGAGGAGCCGTGGGTTCTCATGCTCGTTCACCGCCCATGGCGTCGGTACGGAAGATGCCGAGCTCGTAGTCGGTGCAAATGTTGCGCACCTTCGCCACGCGGTCCTGACCGATCTGCCAGAGCCCCTCCCCCTTGTGGAGCTTGCGGACCAGGTCGGCCTGAGTGTCGTTCCAGCCCAGGATCTCCCGCGACCTCGCGATCTCCCCCGAGTGCTGCGCATACGAGATGCGAGTCTCGCAGTCGGCCAACAGGCCAAGCGCACGGGAGTGCAGGGCGCTATTGCGGTCACCCAGCGCGTCCAGGTCCGCGACTCGGTGGAGAAGGTACCAGTTGGAAGTGCCGAGGTGGCGTGCGACCTTCTCGTCCTCGACCCGGTCGGCGAGACCGTCGCCGCCGGAGACGTCGTTGAGCAGCTCAACGGCGGCCTCCTCGTGGATAATCACTCGCGCCTGCCGGTTCGCGCCGAGCGAAGAACGGCGGATCCAGTTCGCCGTCGCCAGCCGCGCCAGCGCCTGCGCCTCCGGGGACGCCCCTTTCAGCGCGGAGGTGTCGACGACCATCATCGGGGCATCCGCATCGAACCGAACGGTGGAGGGCCCGTCGAAGAACCCGGTGAGATCGCCGGAAACCATCCGACGGAGCGAGTGCCCCAGTCGGTGGCCGGCCTCGACCACCTCCAGCGGCTGGCTCTGCTCGGGATCGACGAGACGGTCGTACACGTGGGTGATGGTGACCGTGGACTGGCCGCGTAGGGCGTCGAGTGCGACGTCGAGGGCGGTGTGCTCGACCGGTTCCAGGTTCCCGCCTTCGCGGAGGCGGCGGATGATCGTCTTCACCGTCGCCCGCCGGTATTGGAGGACGTTTTGGTTCCAGTCGGCATCCGAGAACGACGCATCTCGCGGTCCCTCATCCAGCAGGTTGATCCGGGCGGCCTTGCCGGGACCGACGCTGATGGACCGGCCGCCGACGTAGGCGGCGA
>Ga0209914_1000198_pt1 | contig 88844 bp, 106 predicted proteins | sample ThiBiot_500_plan_FD_183949 | JGI IMG/M metagenome (GOLD analysis project Ga0209914, IMG submission 183949) | Wastewater bioreactor microbial communities from Cape Town, South Africa - Thiocy_cont_500_plan (SPAdes) | ecosystem: Engineered > Bioreactor > Thiocyanate-remediating >...
TCTTAGGCTGATCTCAATTTACCCCTATCGATTAAATTCGGTTATCTTCGTAAAATTTTGATACTTTCCTATTCTTGTTGCAATCATTTTTTGTCATTCATAGAAAAACTAATCTTACAAATCCCATGGAAAAGTTTCTATAGTCAACCAACTCGTGTGACTATCAATGGATTGTATTTAATTATTGTACCGAAACTTGGTTTGTTTGATTTCGAGTTGGATTTTTTTTTCTTAATGAATATTTTCATAGATCTCAAATATGATCGCGAAAAGGACGAACTCGAACAATATCAAATGAAAATGCAAAAAGTCGAAAAAATTGAAAAACTTCGAGCCCAACAAATGATACCAAACGATGCCAATGATGATAGTGATACATTTACTGCTCGAATGAGATTACAAATTGTTCAAAATCTTGAATTATCGATTCATAATATACATATTGTTTATGAAGATCGAATAACTAAACCTCAACATCCATTTGCATTTGGAATAACATTGAATTCAATGAGTTTTCATGTAGAACGAAAAAAAACAAATATCTGTTTCATTCTTTACAAAATCGATTTATTTAGACAACAAATAAAGATTGGCAACCAACAGTTCTACAAGAGAAAACTTTAATACATTACAAAGTATTTCGATGTATTCAAATTCAGAAGATACGAATTTAGATTTTCTAGTTTGGAGAATTGACTGCACTTGCAATCTACTGGAATTCAAATGCCAAATTTAATTCCAATGAAATTCTCGTAAAACACATCATTAACTTTCATGTTAACTATCTTTTATTTCTCCATAATTAGAAAAACCTACAATCAAAAATCGTTGCTAATAATCAACATCTACCACCGGATATGTCTTATATTTTTCGACCGTTGAATATCAAAGCAAAATTAATCATGACATTACAACCTCGTCAATTAAATTTTCAAAAGCCAATGTTTGATATAGCCATCGAGTTAGATCATATTAATTTAAATTTAACTCGTGCTCAGGTTCGAAGTAACTTCTCATTAGAAAAACAAAACTAATAATCTCGTTCTCAAAAATAGTACGTAGATATTCTCGATTTATTGAATTTTCAAGATTATCTAACAACTAAAACTAAATATTTAAAATATCAACAAAAATCACGGTGGAAATTTGCGTATAATGCAATTATCTGCGAATTTATTCAACCAAGAAGTCGACCTTATCGATGGGAGGAGATTGTAAAACATCGACGTGCTTGTCTTGAATATCAATCGATTTATTACCAAGGACTTAGCGAGAAAATTACTGAAATACAAAAAGAACGTGCTCAAGTAGAGAAAAAAGTGATTTTATTGATTTTTAATTGAGAGAAATGTTTAGAAATTAGAGAAACAGTTAGATGTATTTAATTTGTTATTCATTCGTCAACGTGTTCAAAATGAAGTTTGATTTTCTTGAACGAAAACAAAAAGATTTGAAGAGAAAATATTTTTCCTAGGTAAAAAAACGAAAACAACAAGAACCGAAAAGTTTATTTCAAAATATATCCAATTGGTGGTATAAAAAACCTCAAGAGAGGCAACCAGGTAGTTAGAAAATTATGTAAAAAACGTCAGTCGAAGTTGTATATTAGAGTTTGATTTGAAACCCGTGGTTTCGGATGAAGAAAAACAAAAATTCTACGAAACGATTGGTTATCAAGGTGAAGATATTTCATCATTAACTTATCCAAAAGAAGTATTCTAAACTACTACGCTAATAATGTCGAATTTATTTGTCTTTTTTATTTGGAAAATAGTATGTGGATATTGATTTGAATATTCACTTGAATATGTTGGATATTAACATTTGGTCAATGATAAATGATCAAAATTTGAAGATTATCACTCAATTGAATCTATCAAATACAGAATTCATCTTCCGCCGACGTCCAGCCATTTCTTCAGCTCTGTATGATTTCCAAAATTTAACAATCAAATCTACTTTTTTTTTGTTGTTCTCTCATCAGATTTCATCTCAATCTAACTTCATTTAATGTTACTGGATTCTCTCCAGATACCAATAAACCACAGCCGATAATCGTTCAACCGATTCTACGAAACAAAACGAAACTCTTACAAGTTGAATTTCAAATCAATCCCACAGAAAAAGATTCTGGTTATCGTCTTCAATTTATTTCTCAATCACTAGAGATCAAATATCATTCTGTAGGAACAAATCATGTTATTGAAATCAACTTTCATTGATTGATTTTAGCCAACAATTAATAAATTAATTGAATATTTTCAAGAAACTAATGAACAAAATTTACAAGGGTCGGCAAAATTTCATGAAAAAACAACCGAAAAACGTTTCTTTTCTTTCTTTGATAGAATTAAACAAGCAGCATTCGACCTAACAAATCAATCGATAGCTACGATGAAATCAAATGTTGATCAAATCAATAATTTCGATATTCTTATCGATTTACAATCGTCGTATATTCTTCTACCACGAAATGGAATTCATGATGCGTAAACTATTTGTCTTCAAATATATTTTCTGTTTGAATAATATTTATTCTTCAATTAGAAATAGTCCATCGATTTGTGTTGATATGGGTCATTTTATCTTTCGAAATATGAAATCACAAATTCAAGTAACTTAGAATTCGATTTCTCAATTTGTTCAGTTATTTCGTTTCAGGATAATTATACTCAATTTCGATTGGAATTGGAACATTTTCAATTGATTTATTCGCATGAAAATACTCGTTCGCAATTAATTCAGCCTGTAACACTTTCTACTGATATATTCAAATGTCTCGACTCGAATAATATCCTCTATCCAACGTAAGTTTCATTTGTCAACTCAGAGGAATTAATTTCACGTTTAATTTTAGCTGGAAAATCTCTGGACAAATTCCTGATGTGACGATGCGAGTGTCGGATATGAAATTAATTCAGCTAGTTAAACATATTGAATCAATAGAATTGTCGATGGTGACACTAGATGAAAATAATAATAATAATGAATCTTTTTTGATACGAAAAGATTCAATTGAAGAAATATTTGAGATAGCAGACATGTCGATTGAAAACGAAGATAGAACACAATTGGAGACAAAGTTCGAGATTTTGAAAGTAAAAAAAGAAAGTTGGAGAAACCAATCGGAAATCTTATTGTAAAATATTTAGATTGATCTTACTCTTGAAGAAGAGAAAATGAATAAAACACAACCATTTCTACATATATCATTCGTTTCAATATGTTTTCAATCGTATTTAAAAGCCTCAGATATAGAATTTGAAGCGTCATTGAATAATTTAATTATTTCTCATGAGAAATATCCTCGAATTCTTTCTTCATTCGAAGATAATATCAATTCAAAATTAGTTTCTATTCAATTTCAACAGATACCATCACCACGATATGATGAAATTAAAAATCATGTTCAATTGCATTTCAATAAATTTCTATTTGAATTAAAACTCGAAGTGTTTTTATCAATTATAAAATTTCTCGACAATTTCTTCAAACAATGGTCAACTGAATTCGTTACAGACAAAACAACAGTTAATCATAGTGAGAATATCGTAGATAGAACTACGATGGAGATTCAAGCTGATTTACAAGAATTTCGTGTGATTATTTCGACAGTTAATAATCCGATGTTTGATGTGCACGTTCAAGGTGTGAAAGGAAAAATTGAACAACGATCGAATCGAACAAATATTGATCTAGTTTTAAATAATTTCTGTCTCTTTGATTCGAATATAGATGCAAAATATCGAGAAGTAGAAATCTTAATTGAAAATCGACAAACATAAAAAGCGAATATGATTTGTTTTATTCTATAGATTATTTATCAACAAAACGAAGAAAAGGATTTATTGCACGTTTCAATTATTCTTTATTCTTATCCAGAATATATCAAATTAACAATTGATGACCCTGATTGTTCAATTAATATCAACTCTGCTAAAGCTAATATCATTCTGTTGTATAAGCATATTGATCAACTGATGGTAAAGTTTTTCAGTATTTCACTTTTAAATTTTACTCCTATGTACATAGAACTTTATTGAATTGCTAAATTTATCGAGTATTATTGCCAATCAAGCAGATCTTGTCTATGAACAAATACAAAAATTGCAAAACGAAGCATTTAGATTACGTTTCAATGCAACATTTCATGCTCCAAATATCATCGTACCGATAAATTCGAGTTCGAATGAAGGTTTTCTCTTAGATCTTGGAGAAATTAATTTACAAACAAAATTTATTGATCATCCAACACGTTCGTTAATAGAAAAACAATGTATTTCTATTAAAAATGTTTCCGCAAGTCGAGTACATATGAACGATAATCACGATATTATCAGTGAAATTATTCTGCTTGATTGTGGTCAGTCGAATGTTTCTGTTCAACGACTTTTATATCCTGATCGAATCAAAAATACACCATCTATATCGATAAAAATGCACTGGGGACTTATTCATGTGAGCGAGATAACGCTTTGTTTTCTATTTTCTACGAAGTTTTTCTAGTTTCAATTAGCTAAAGATGATTATTTATGCGCACTGAGAGTTGCAATGGAGAATTTCAATGATCAAACGAAAACGAATATTATTAAAGAAAATGAAGATATGAAAATTGCAGTTTTTGGAAAACCAGAAGGTTAGAGAATTTCAACACAATAATTTGCTAATCGACTGTCTTTTTCGTTACAGAATCTAACAAAGAAACGTTCAACATTCATGTCGAATTTGAAAAACTTGCATTAACGCTTTACACTGATCAACCGAAATTAATTTGTTCGACTGAACGACATGTTCGACATAATCCTGATTCAAGATTAGCACTTGTCGAATTTGAATTACTTGAAATCGTCTTTCGACAATATTCAAATTCTACTTACAAACTATCTGGATCAATAAACGATGTTCGTTGCGATGATCTCAGAGAATCACATCGTGCAGATGCCATTGTTCGTCTAATCGATCGACATCATACTGTCAGACCAGATGCACATATGTTAAACATGGATTTAACTCTGGAATCTGAAGATCATAGACGAAGTAAACATTTTGCTTTTCGAGGAAAAGTCTTTCGAATATTCTTTTTTGATTTCTTAGTTTTTGTTGAAATGGAAGGTCTTTCAATTTGTATTAAAATTGATTATTTATTAATTTTATATGATTTTTTTGTTGCCAATCTTCCAATACAAGATAAAATCACAACGACTTCTTCAACTAGTACAATTGAAACTTGTGTTGATCTTGTTATAAAAAATCCTGAAATCATTTTACTTGATACTCAATATGATTACAATTCGAATTGTCTTGTTCTCAACATGTTCGAACATTCTATGCAATTAGTTAGCATCAATAATAATACGATTATGGCATGTAATCTAAAAGAATTAACAATGTATACATCAAATTTCAGAGAATTAAAACAATCGAAAATCAAATCTCGAGTAAAGTCTTTCGTCTTGGAAGGAATTCACTCGAAATACTATGCTTCGTTGCGTTAGATTCTACAACCAACAGAAATTAATCTTTGGATTAAACAAGATGAAAATGAAAAGAAATATAATATTAATGCATCGGATCTATTTCTGAATATTTCACCGGCAACTGTTCGATTATTGGTGAATGTGATGAATTCATTTGGAAATCAACAAGTAGAAAAGAAAATATGAATCAAATCGATATACTTTGAATTTTAGACAACTGATAAAGTCGAAGGTTTCGATATACAAACTCTATTCGATTATAAACCAATAAGTGATGGACAATTCTGGTTTTTGAACAACGAAGAAAACAACAACGAGATCGCATCAGTCGACAAAAAGCCAACGGTTTGTTCTCAACAAATGTTTTTCAACGTACAGACAGTCGAATTAAAACTCGATATTGATTTCGAATTGGAAACAAAATCTGTCGTTGCCATGTGTCTATCCAAAGTAACTGCCAATGTAAAAAATTGGTCAAAACAAGTAAATAAAAATCCAAATAAACATTACTAAACTCATTTCTTAATTTTTAGTTAGAATTGAAATCGAGTCTAAATGTCGAAGCAGTTCTATACAATGAAAATACACTCGCATGGGAACCATTAATCGAACCGATTTATATTCCAAAAATTTCACCATGGGATTTAACTTGTTCAATAGCGTCGAAATTAGTTTTGATCGAAACTGATCATTTATTGAATTTAACAATCACAAAAACTGGTATCAAACTGTTGACAAATCTCTTTTCATCATTCACCAATTTCGATCACGAGCATCAATTGACATTGAATACAAAGAAAAATAAATCAATGTTAGAATTAGTTAATCGAACAGGTCAAAGTCTTTTTCTCACGGATCTACAAGGATTATTGTTTACTGACAATCAAACATGGTCATCGATCGTTTTCGAATCGAATCAATCGATTGCATTGACACCAATTGTTCCTCGATCTGCATATCGATTATCAGTTATTGAACAGCAAACATCATTCAATCAACAACAATTTACTCTTCAGGTTCATCATACTCTTTCTTCTCCATTTCCTTTACGTTTTCTTTTACAAATCGATGTAGATTAATGAGTCAAGCAAAGAGATCAATATCAATCATACATATCAACGTATTTATGATCTCGATTCTTCTGGCATGAAAATTCTTTCTGACACACAAATCGATCATAATCATCGACGAGTTCTCCTCCGTTCCATTGTCAAAGTTGATTTTCTTTTGTTTTCATTCAAAAACCTAACATTCTGTCATCTTTCAAGATCATCAATCACACACTATTACCCATCATAATCATGGATTTTAATGACAAAACTTCTCATCGAATTGATAGTGAACAAGATTTCTATGTTCCCATTGATTTACTGCATAAGGATTCCGAGTCATCGATATTTATCAGTGTACAGAGGTAAATTCAGCAAGGCATTTTTAATACTAAGAAACAAAAGATTATTAACAATTTTTTTAGAAGCAATCAAAACGAAAATCGAAGTGATTTTATTATGTTCGATTGGCTACATGACGACGTCAAAGAAGAAAACTTGCGTTTCGATAACGATGAAATTCGTTATTTTATTGTTTATAAAGAAACACAAAAAGCATATTCGGAAAATACGAATCAACTCAATCAAAACTCGTATTGTATTCATATTTATTCTCCTATTCAATTAACGAATCTTCTACCAGTTCATATTCAATATAAATTGAATGTTTGTTCATTGCGATTGCGAACGAATCGTTTTTGTTATTCGTTTTTTCTTAGGAATCAACGAGAAAATTTTTATTAGAACCCAATGAAACACAATCGATCACCTCAGGAAATAAACGATCTGTTTTTGATTTCATCGTATGTTTAATTAATTGAATTTGAAATCGGAAAAACCAAAATCTTCTATTGATTTTGAAAGATTTCGTCTTATCAAGGTCGTTCATGGAAATCCGAACGATTTGATTGTGAATCGAAGAAGAATAAAAACGAACGAATGATTCTTTTTCGACATGGAGAAATGACTTTAGTATAATGAATGATTCTGTTTTCCAAAAATCTTTTGACAAATTTGACTTTTTTTTTGTCTAGAGAATTATCGTACGGATAGACGTTGTTCATGAATCGTATCGATTGATATTCTACACACCATTTTGGATACTTAATCATGCGTATTCAGAACTAAAATTTCGAGTTGAAAAACATCTTTTTCTCCCTCTCAAAAAAATTCATATTGATAATATTCAATATTTAGATTCGAAATGAACAAACATCGATTCAAAATAATGAAGATCCTGTTCTTATCTGTCCAGAAAGCTATTCTAGTGATGGCAATCAAACAGTATCAGACTAAATTCGTCACTATTAGCAACAATTGATTTGCTTTTTTTCTATAGGGAGAAATCGCTCTTGATGGTTATCATTGGTCGGAGAAATTCTCTCTTGATGTGATTCAAAATACCGGTTTGACTACTTGTAAAGGACCAAATTCGACAAGTCACACGGTTCATAATCATTGTATTTCGCTTTCAAAAATTTATGAAATGTTTATTTTCGATAGATTTGTGTGGATATTCGAACAAGTTCATTTGGTCTTACGAAATTAATTACTTTATTTCCGGCAATGGTGGTTATTAATCAAACAACAGTAAGTAGATTCGATTGAATAGAAAATGAATTTATGAACTAATATAGATTCCCCTTGAAATCATCGAACTAAATGCTACGAATCAATGGACAAGACTCGAATCACACAGCGTAGGAAAATAGTTTTCGAAAAATTTCTTGTACAACAACAACAAAAAAACTGTTCTACAGACAATTCCATTTTGGCCAGTCAATCCAAAAGACAATCGAATGATTGTTCGTTATGTTCACAATCGAATTCAATCACAAACGTTCTTCTTCAATAAAAATCATCGAACTCTTCTCTATCTCAATGATAAAGGACATCCAGTGATATTTGTTGAAGTTATTGCCACTGAATTCAATGGTATTCGAATGATATTTACCGATTATAAACAAGGTGATGCACCGGTTTTAATTATTAATCAAACAAACGATCAATTGATATCATTTGTTCAAAAAGATGAACAGTAGTTTATCAAAAAAAAACAACTGAAATCTATTTGTTTATATCTTTACCTTGTAGAAATACGCAATATTTAGTTCCTCAACAATTCGTTTATTATACTTGGACAAATCCATTGAAATCAAGAGAATTATGTATTGCAGGTGATGGCGAACCTCAAACTATCAGATTGAATGTAATTTCAAATCAATACTTGTATTTCTATTGAAATTATGCTTTGTTTTTTTCATAGTCGACTATCGGTAGTCTTGAAAGTCAACAGACAATACACTATACAATCTTTATCGATGGTGTTCAAACTGTTTTACTTTTTTCGAATGATTCTCGTCTAATTCGGCAAGTATTCAATCTTTCACCATCATCGAATCGATCTCGATTAAGAATTCACTTGCCCAATTGTGGCCTTTCGATAGTCAATGATCAAACTCGTGAAGAATTGATTTATTTCAGTTTAAATCGATCGAAATATCTTTGGACTGAAACAGATAGATCTCGAATAAAAATCTTCTCGAATAAACAACAAACATTTCTCGATGATATTCATCAAAAATATCTTCAAACAAAACAAATCAATTATTCTTCAGATGATTATCCCGTAAGATGAATTGTTTTCAATTGATTTCATCGGACAACACGTTTATCATTCTAGAAAATATTCGCTTCGGAAAATGAAATTCAATTAATCAATCGACAAAAAAAACGACGTCTAGCAGTACGGCGAAGACTTCACGGTCTAGCCGTTGAATACACTTGGTCAAATACGCAGACAACACTTTACATACGAATTCACCGTCTACAAATTGACAATCAGTTGAATTATACAATCTATCCAGCGATGATCTATCCAATAAATTCGCCGTCGAATACGGATGATAGTGAAAAAGGATTTATTGAATTGAGTGTATGCGAGAAAACATCGAAACGATCACAAATACGACATATTCAGTGAGAATATAGAGATTCGAATTGAATATAAAGACAAAAAAAAATTGATTTTAGATATTGTAAATTATTAATTCAAGAATTTGCTTTTCGAATGGATCGAGATTTGATTATATCATTGCTAAATTTTTTCAAAGAAGACAAAGACGAACAGGTGAATTTGTACAGATTACTATTAAAAAAAAATAACTTTTCAAAATTATTGAAATCTAGAATATTACAATTAATATGAATACTGAAATTCAATATCTCGAAAATACTTTTCATACTAAACTTCAACAACCAATCGAAGACAAACAAATATTCTTTGAATATCTACATTTATCACCATTGAAAGTAACGCATCGATCTATGCCAATTATCTGATTTCTATTTCGTAGATACACGTGAGTTTGACTCTATCCGGCAAGAGATCTATGAATGATCTATTCAATACATCTCCGTTTGTTGGCCATCTTTTACAAACATTGAATATCGTTGAAGTTCAAGATGTTATTTTGAGAATATGTTTCTATGAAAAACTCTCTCAACGATGTACACAAACGAAACTATTCGAAGATGTTCTCGAACATTATCAAATGCAAGCGTTCAAGCAAGTTCATGTGCTGATATTCGGTTTGAATATTCTCGGAAATCCATTGGAAATTCTTCGAGGTTTTACTGAAGGCGTTCAATCGTTATTTTATGAACCAATACAGGTTTGTCTTTATGTTTGGTAGGCGAAACTAAATGTGAAGATTTTTCTTTAGGGTGCAATCGAAGGCCCAGTAGAGCTTGCTGAAGGTATAGGAAAGGGAGTTGTGTTATTTGTTGGATCGACTGTTGGCTCAACAGCAGGTGCCTTGTCGAAGTTTGCAGGTGCGGTTGGAACCAGTCTAGCTAAACTTACGTTCGATGAAAATTATAAAAATGCAAGAATAAGACGAAAAGAAGAAAGTACGGGTACAGTAACTGATATTGCTGTTGGAGGAAAGCATGCTGCGATGGTTTGTCGATGAAAATTTGTAGGATATTTGCTATTTGATATGTATTTGATAGAGTGTTGTTCATGGTCTAGTTGGTATTGTTAAAAAACCGATTGATGGTGCAAAACAGGAGGGTGTAGGTGGTCTAATGAAAGGCGTAGCAAAAGGTTTGATTGGTGCTGTTGCACAACCTGTAAGTGGAGTTGTCGATCTTGCTAGTACTTCATTAGATGTTGTTAAACGGTAAATTTCATTTCATCTCGAAAATATACGACTTGTTTTCGCTCCTGCAGAGTGGCAAAACAAGAAGAAAGAGTACGACGTATTCGATATCCACGATACATTAGTCCTGATGGACTTATTCGTCCGTATATTCCTCATGATGCCATGGGTTTATATATTTTTAATGTAATGTATAGCGTGTTTGATAGAAATCTATTTGTTTATCGATTTTTTCAATTTTCAGCGACTCAAAGAAGGCAGATATGCGAAAATCGATACCTATGTTGCACATATACGTTGTTCAGCTAATCCATTTTCGTGTTTAATGGCAACATCAAAGTATTTCTATGTCAAACTCACATTTGATAGTGTTTTTCTTTTTCTTAGACGTATTTTCTTCATTCAAGAAAACTCAGCGTTCGATGAATATGAAATCGATTGGATCATCGAATATTCAGAACTTCTACAAGTTCCATCGATTCGAAACGACAGTTTTTCCATTGAAATTCTAGTCAATGGAAAGCACTCAAAGGGCAAAACCGTAAAATATCTCGATGTCAACGATGCTCGTGTAAGTATTTTCTTCCGAAAATCTTTCTTAAATATTCTCTCTCTTGACATTTTTCTTATATTTCAGTATCTCATCGATAAAATTCGAAGTGCTATGTATTCTCTCGGACTGAAATAACGCTTTTTTTCCTTGCGTAGACACGTGTTCCTTTGTTTTTCTTTTCTATTTGAAAAAATAAATATTTAACCGAGATATATCTTGAACACTTTCATACTTTTTTTTGTTGATTTGAATCAATTACGTTGTATTATAAAATCTGGAGTATATTGACATAAGAATTTTTTTTCTTTCTCTTTCCTCCTCTATTGCCAACCAAAAACAAATTTACTAGAAAGAAAAAAAAACGAAGAAACTCAAAGTTTGTGTATGTCAATAGCAACTGAGAGTCTGATCGAATGCCTCTTTCGTCAAAGAAACATGCAAAAGCGAAATTACATGTGAGATGCCATTTGTTGATGTTTAATATGACAAAAAAAATCGAACAAAGATTTTGATTCTCTAGACTTGTTCAAATTCAAATGGAACAGATAACAATCGAAAAGATCTAGGTGAATTTCTTCGACAAACAGGTCAAACACGACCGAAAAAAGACCGGTCTCCAATTGCTATCACATATCGAACGACATGCCTATGCGAATCGCATTATCATAAATCACTACTCGAACGTAATTATGAATTAACTGTCGATAGACTGTTTGATTTAATATTTGGCTCGAATGATTTTGTTCGAACATATCGACAAGCACAACGTTTCTTTGGTTTGATTTCAAAATTTAATATTTTGTTTGTAAAGAAAAACATGTTTTTTGTTTGAAATTCTTTCTCAGATGAAACCGTTACAGAATGGATGATAAATGAAGCAACCAATCAACAAGAACGAACTTTGAAATATAAAGTACCGTATGAATCAACATTTGTTGGTAAAGGTACAATTTTTACACGTGAAAAACAAGTAAATAATATTCTGAAAACAAGAAAAACGAAAGGAAAAATTTAATTTGAAATCTAGATTATTTTTCATCAAGTACCCGGTTCACATTATATTATTGAAACGGAAGTTTATAATGAAGGTGTGAAATTTTGTGATACATTTTCATTAATTCTACGTTATTGTCTTGTTCAAACATCTTTAACAACAACAAATCTACGCGTTACAGCTCATATTATTTACAATAAATCAGTCAATGGTTTCATCAAACGTTTGTCTTAACTTTTAAATATCTTCAATCGATTTTTTTTCTTTTTATAGAAATCATCGAACGAAATGCTTATTCAGCATCACAAGAAGGATTGAAAGATTTAAGTAAAAGAAAAACGAATTGAATAATTATGACAAATCTCTCGATTCTTATTTTTTAATATAGATAATCGACTTAATTTAATCTCGAATACCTACAACGGTACGCCGCAATCTCATATTTTTGCACTATCTGACTTTCATTTGTAGAACAACCATCAACACCAATTATTGAACATAAAAGTTCGATTTCGTCGACATCATCGTCATCATCTCCGCCGCCTTTAATTGAAACAAGCCCAATTTGTCAATCAAATGACAACGAGAAACTCGTGCATATTGTCATGTTTTTGTAAGCACGATTTTGTTTAACATGAAAAATAAACACCTAATCCGTGTTCGGTTTTTCTTTTCTTCTTAGTGTAATTGTTCTCGGCTGCGTTCACTTGTATTTGTATATTCAATTGAAAAATACGACAAATATGTTGGATCAAATAACTCTTATACTAGAAAAATAATGACGATTTTATATATATATCTACAACAACACAAAAGACAGAATCCAATTTTTCTTTGTTTTTCTTAAAAATATGTTTGTAACGACTGCTTAGTGATCTTGACATTTGTTTCTAAGTATTCGTACGGCACACTTTCATTCAATTAATTGATCAATCTCAATGAAAATGCAACGTTGCTATCACTCTTGAATAATTCTTTTCATGGTTTAAAAGCTAGTTGATGTCATCTACTAAAGTATTGACTAGATAATGTTCTTATAATAACAAGTACGAGGAAGAAACAACTGAGATTGTTGTTACTGGCTTGCAGACTTATTTTTCTAATTAATCATGTCTTTTTCCTACGTTCCTAGTAACTTCAATTAGATCATCGATCTTCATAAAAGTCCAAAAGACAAATCGATGATAGTCTAGTCGTTGATTGATTTATTTTTCCACTAAACAATTGTCGCCTCTTTTATTCAATATTGAAAAATTTGTGTTTTTTTCGATGTGCGCATATCGAAAATTTAGATTCAGTGCATTGTGACAATCTGTCAACTTGTTAATTATTCATATATGCTTATTTTCTTCGAGCAATTATATGATCATGATTAGATAAAACAGCATCTCTCTCATGTTGATTTGATTTTTTTTGTTCAAATACCAAAAAAAACAGAAAATATCATTTACATCCATTAAGAGTAAATGGTTTATTTTTGTTGATGTATTGTTGCTGACTATTGTTTCGTCAAAAAAACCTATTCATTGATCTAATAATAAAAAAGGCCATATGTTACCAACATAGAGTCAGTTGTAGCTCTTAGTTAAAGAGACTTCGTTTTGTTAACAATTTTCTTTAATTCTTCATGTGTTTTTCTTATTTTTTTTTCAATAGAGAAGAAAAAGATAGGCGAAGAACAAGATTCTTGATCGTCAATAATATTAAAAAGCATAGTATAAGACCATTAAAGAACAAAAAATAGCTATAAAACAGCAGGCCCTATGTGACACCCGAGAAAAAAGACAATGCGGAACGAAAGAAGCATAAATGATTGATCGAAAAAAAATCAATTATCGTTTAAGTTAGATGTTTATACTGTTTTCTATAGTCAATCCGATTGCATTCCACGAGATAGAAGACTACAGAAACCATCTTTATTTTCACTGATTATTTAATTAAAATATTTTCTGATAGACTGAATGACATTAGCAAACATATTCTTTGTTTTTTGTTTATAGATCAAGATAAATTCATGTTTTATTCTTTGTACGAGGTCATTATTTCCTTGAAATTGATAAACGAGCCGTCGCATCTCGAACACCCTTACATTCCTTTTTTAATTTTTCATTCGCTAATTCGATTCTAGATTAGAATTCATTTAAATGTCGACAAATTCTACAATATCGATCAGGGATTTACCATTGGATTCATCTTTGTTACAACGCATTCTTTTGGCTTTGACGATGTTTGGTTTAGCAATATTAACAATATTTGGTAATACAGTCGTTGTTTATGCACTACAAACGGATCGTCATCTACGCACGGTAATAAACCACGATCATTGATTTGATTAGTTGGATGAGATCTTAGATTACGGATAAATCTCTTTTTTTTTCTTCTCTCTTCTTTCGTCTACTCAATTGTTCAGCAAAAGATCGACGAGACAAGAAAAATGTTTTTTTTTCGAAGCCTAATTAAACAACAGATGATAAGTCATCGTATGTTATATCAATAAGAATGAAAAAGAAATAGTATATTAATAAAACATAATGTATCTTTTGCAAGAATAAAAAAGAAAGAAAGCGAGAAATCTAGTGCAAGAAACAATAAATAAGAAGACAAACGGAACTAGGTAATTTTGCAAAACAAATAAAATCCGATTGTTTTTTGTGCTCTGCTGATCGTCTGTGTACTTTGTTTTGTTTTTTCGAACAAACGATTGTATACATTAGAGAAGGGAGAAGAAAAAACAACACGACTGCTCAAATCCGAGAAAATCAAATATAGACGATTGTGAATGAAAAGAAGAAAATGCACGCCTAGCAATGAGAAAAAAGAATCTAATTTGATCTTCTGTTCATTTGCGGACGACAATGAACAAACATTTGTTGGCTTTTCCTTTTTTTTGATTATTGAATTCGAATAATCTCTTGCGGATATTTTATTTTACAAAAATATTAATTAACAATTTTATATCTTCTGTTTTTCTCTTTAGTAAATTTGAAATTTACAAAACAAAAAATAATAATTAGAAGTCAACATGACTTTATTCGATAGAAATCTTTTTTCAATGTTAATCGTGTGGGTTTGAACTGACGTTGACAGTCACTGATTATCTTCTTTTTCTTTTCGTTTGTGATCGAAAAGCTTCTTTTCTTTTCGAAGATAAAATTACTTTTCCATAGTCAGACTAGATCTACAAATAGAAAACTGTCTCGAATATTCTTTTCTCAAAATTAACAGATCATTTTACCGACATTTTCAAAGGATCATATATTTAATATATTAAATAATTGATAAACAGCAGAGTTTTATTGTCAGCGAACAGATTTCATAAAATCTGCGTTTTTTTTTGTATTGATTTTAGTATTATTCGTGTTTGTTTTTTTCATTCAACAGACAAAAACAATCAGTATTCCTTTTCTTCTTGTTTCTCTCGCTTTCATTCTCTCGATTCTTTTTAATACGATGCTATTCTCGACATGAAAATGTCATTTAATTAATCTAATAACATTAGTTGAGTATATACAGTTTTTTTTTATTTTGACACATGAATATTATCAATGAATATAATCGTTATCAAAATAAATATTCACCATTCAATACCGATATTTTCTCGTTAACAACTGAACGAAATTCGAAAATGAACTTGACATATTCAAATTCATTTGATTATCATTACTATACACTAGCATATCAAATTTTGTTGACTTTTATTTGTATTTGTCTTTGTGTGTTAACAATAATGGGTAATTTATTCGTACTTATTACATTTCGTCGAATGCGTACAGTGAGTAGAAAACGAGAATAGTTACAAGAACAAACCAAAAGAAAAGAACGAAAAACTAATTCTATATGTGTATATGTATGTATATCAGTGGTTTTGTTTTTCGTTTAGGTTGGCAATTTATTTATTCTCAGTCTAGCAACTGCTGATTTAATTGTTGGTTGTTTTGTTATGCCCATTGCTGGAATATATGCCATTATGGAAAAGTGGAATATGGGTAAGTTAATTTTTTATGACGTTATTTAGAATAAAAGAATTTTACGGATGTGTTAGAAAGGTCCATTATTTTCCTTAGAGACATGAGATAATGACGTTTATTGTTTCATTGTGTAAAAATTTCAAATGAAATAAATAAAATATGTTTGTTATTAAGGCGTAATTCTCTGTCAGATTTGGTTGTCAGTTGATTATACAGCATCGACAGCATCAATTTTTAATTTACTCACATTAAGTCTTGATCGATATTGGTCAATAACATCTCCACTTCAATATCTCGGCAAACGAACACGAGCACGAGCTTTACTATTAATTGGCTTTGCTTGGGGTTTATCCCTTCTTTGGGTTATACCGATTTTTGGTTGGAATCATTTTGTTACTGATAATACAACATTATATATTGACGTAAGAAAAAGAAAATGAAACTAAATGACGTCATTTTTTTGTTCTCGTTTGATCTAGCCAAGTAAATGTGAACCCGGTTATACGCTTTCGAAACCATTTAAAGTAACAACGGCAATACTAAATTTCTATTTGCCACTACTCGTTTTAATTTGTTTAAACGGTCGAATTTATTATGAAATCAAACGTCGATATAAAAATATTCTCTTACAACGACATTCAAACAAAGTACCTGATCTACCAAGCAATTACAAATTAAATCCAACTAGAAGAAACTCTCATTTGTCAATAGCAATCCCTGTGTGCGATAATGAGAGACAAATATGTTCGACAACATGTAATATAATCGAGAACGAAAGTGTCTATCTACCGAAAACTAACACAGATAGAAATTCGAAATTGCGTATTAATTTCAAAGAAAACAAAACGAATCGACACTCGTTATTAAAACCATCGTATTCATTTGCTGAACCGACTCCATGTCCACCGAATGAACTAACATGGTTGACACATCATCATGAACAATCTCGTTCATCATTGAGTCCACCTTCAACATATCAATCGTGTCGAATCTATTCGAATGAACATCGAGACTCATTTCAATTCTATTCCGTGCCCATTTGCCGTCGATGTTCATTCGCTGATGTAATGCGACGAGGATCATCGACACCATTTCAAGTCTCGTCATCGAAGAATACGAAATTAAATGTATTCAACCTTTGCAACTGCTGTTCATCACAAATGTCAGTCAATTCCAATTATGATTTGTATAATAATAATCAGGCAATTAGTTTACGACGACTTTCATCATCATCATTGACATCATCGATTAGTCGAAAGCAAAATACGATTTCATCGTATAATCTTCAACGAAATAGTATATCGTCAACTCTTCTTCCACGTTCGAATTCTTATATTCCTCGACGTTCATCCAGTCGAACTAAACAAACAACGATCTGGAATCAACAGGAGAAAGCCTTTCGACAATTATTCGCTATTGTCTTCGGTTTTACATGTTGTTTTCTTCCATATTTTATTCTCTATATGGTCGTTGCTTTTTGTGGTTCATGCGTATCCGAACGTATTGTGACAGCAACGATTTGGCTTGGTTATGTTAATTCAACAATCAATCCATTTTTATATGCTTTATCAAATAAACATTTTCGACGAACATTTCATCGAATACTCAAACGTGATCAACGACGTCAATCGTACTATAACTAAGTATACAACAAAAAACGAAGAAAACAAACTTGTAAAATATTTCCTTCTTCTATTTTGATAAGTAAATAAAAGATGTGTCATTTCTTTTTTCATGCGTCGGAAAAAGGATGTTTATTCAAAAAACATGTTTTCCTAAGAAAGTATATTTACAAAGAGAAAAAAAGTTCTTAGTTCGGCTCTTTGAGATATTCACTCGGTGACCAATGATTAAGTTCAGTGATGATCCAACTTGTATCATTTGCATTCTTACTCATATCACGAAGAAATTTATAATTACAAATAAGAAGATTATCACGCATTTTCTTTACAGTCAATGCCCAGTTCGTCAATGTTTTATCCGAATTTTGCATAATTTCTTCTTGATATAAATGAGGATTTTTGAGTACATGAAAGATCATTGTTATTTCAACCATTCGTGTTTCTATGAAAATCGTGTTAGTTCAATTAGTCGGTCGTTTGATCTCACTTGTTCTTTCGTCTAGCATCATTCCAATTAAATACGGATGACTGAAAACGATTTCATTCTGTTCAACAGATATTTGTTGTTTTTGTTCCGATGATAGATATTGATAATTCTCTCGAATTTCATTGATAGCCTATAAGATATAATCAATCGAAAAACCAACAGTGATTTGTTTATTGATCTTCTACCTCTCGCGTAACAAAACCTTGTAGATCATCGAATTGTTCATTGGCAATTAATTGTGAAACGACAGTTAATGCTTGTCGTGCGCCATCACAAAATGATTTAATAGCAAATGTTGAATCGAAATATGTGCTTATAATCAAACGAGAGAATAGATTTCGAATTAATAATAATGCATTTGGATAAGCTTGATGAGGAATATCCATTAACATTAATGGACGTTGATGTTGAGCCGATGAAATCGAACGAATTTGAGTTGAAAGTAGACATTTCGATGAACGGATTAATCGAGATATCATTTTTTTAAAAAGCAAAACAAGACAGAGTGAGTGAATGAAAAACTATCTTCGATTTGTAAGGTAGACCAAAATCCAATCGAAAAATAAAAGTATCAAACGAATAGATGGCGTTGAATAATAGTAAAATGTACCCGTCAATAATCTGACAACAAACAGACGTGTATAGTTTTCTTGAGGACATTGTTTTGTTAGATAAACTAAGCTCATTAATTTTCCTTCGAAAAAGACAAGATCTTATTGACAGTTCCATGCGTCATTGAGTAGATACGCGGATGCAAACAAGAGAAAAACAGAAATACATCGATTAGAAACATGAAGGACACGCATTGTCTGCTCGAAAAAGATAATAACGCAAAGCCTTTCGTTGTCAATTACTAGGTCGCCAGTTTTTTTCTTCTTCTTTTATTATTTTAATTAGCATCTGTAAATATCAGATGCATATTTTTGCAAAGAAATTAATTATAATTTTAAGCGAAATCAGGAAGAGCTCGAACACATTCATCACGACATGAACACATTGGACGACAGCATTTATGTGTTGTTGGACAATTAGCATCACTTTGACAATGTGAGATCATTTCTTCGGGAAGACAAACACGACGACGACAATGAATATGAATAAGTAGATTGTTACTTGGACATCGACCTGAATAGATTATCTTTGTATTCGGATTTTTATCTTTTTGACAAAACGATACCTTCGTGAACGACAACAGGAGCACTCGAAGTTGATGGTTCAATTGTTGTTGCTAATGCACCAGCAACAACAAGTAAAAAGAGAAGAGCAACTGAAGGAGTAAGAGCCATTGGAGAGAAAATCAATGAATATACGAAAATATTCCGTATCGATTGTAGATTCTTGTTAAATATTTATATACGAGATATTCGTCTGAGAACGTGAACATATGTTCGCACTAAACTTTGATCGAGGCTTTTGAATATTTGTTAAACAATATTTTATTTTACGCAGAGAGGGACAAAAGTAAGAAAGAGAGAGAAAAAAAGGCAAGTTTTCATGAAAGAAATGAAAAAGGATGTTCTAGAAAATTTCTCTATTGAAATATTTGCGTAATAATTGCTTTTTCTTCATTGTTATCATCGATTAAACGTGTTACCATCTTTTGACCGATGCCCCATGTATCAATCCGATCGGCAATTAAACGATCACCGATTGCTTTATTTGAATGTGAACTTTGTTTGGCAAAGATTCGAAGAGTTTGCCGTGGTCGAAGTACAAAACCCGGCGGAAATTGAAAGACAATTTCTGGTTGTTGATCAATTTGTCGACGGATTGTCCAATTTTTTAATGGTTGATCATTGCTACTGTATCGTTCGTTGACTAAACTAACTGAATCAGTTTCTAAATCAACTGAATCAAACGAAATTGGACCTAGAATTTTCACCGAAAAAAAAAACAATTTTAAGTTCGAAAGAAACAGAAAATGCTTTCTTTTAATACCTCGTGCTGTTTTTTGAACGGTCATTTTCTTTGTAGTTAATTCATTGAGTAATTGATTACTTTGACGTGCTGATGAAAGTGAAGCTTCAGTTTGTTGTTGACCTTGTTCAACACGTTTGAGATGTTGTTCTTCAACATCTAACAAACGTCGATATGTTGACAATTCAAAACGAAGTGAAACATTATTTTCTAGGAGATTATTAATCGTATTTTGTTTTTCATTGATTTCATTACGAATTTGACCGAGATCTTGTTCATAAGCATGTTGTTCTTTTAAATGTTCATCTTGAATCTTTTCTAAATCATTGACAATAGCATCAAATATGGCTTGTAGCTGTTTATTTTCTTGTTGAAGTGCATTCAAATCCAATTGATTATCTTTTAATGTATTTGTTAAAGCAACTTTATCCATAGACTCAACGACACCTTCACTAGCTAGCAAACGTTTACGTTCATTTTCTGATTCGATTTCAGCTCGAACTTGTTCGGTTTTAACTCGATAATATTCTTCTAATTCATGAGCTTGCGATTGAGAGAGAACATCGAAATCATGTCGAATATCGGATATAGCTCGAGCTAATTCCGTTCGATAGAATCTCGATACATCAATGGCAGGCGTACCTAAATCATAGCAAAAAAAGATTTACAAAACAAAACAGAATATCGAATTGATTCAGTGGTACTTAGTGTAACTATTTCATTTCGTTGTGATTGATAGATTGCATCTTGAAATGCAGCATGTTCACGTAATGTTTGTACTTCATTTTCTAACATAATTCGTTCTAATTGTTGAGTATCAAGTTCATTTTTTAAATCGTTTAATTCTTTTAATAAACTTTCGGCTAAATGTCGTTGTTTATCAAGATTAGCAAATTTTTCATCGAGTTGATTTTTTAAATGTTCTAATTCAACTGTGGAACCATCGAGTTCTTGTTCAAGTAATCGAAAATATTGTTGATCTTGTTCGTAATTAAGTGCAGCAATCTGTTGTTGCAATTGCCAAATATCATATTCCGAACGTTTTATACGAAGTTCTTGTAAAGCTTGATCACGCAATGAATCATCAATGCCTCGACGAAGATTATTCAATTGTGGATCAAAATTGGATTGAATTTCGATGGCATCACCGCCCCATGCTTGTCGTAAATTCGTTAATTCAGCTTGTAAACGTTGATTGAGATTTTCAAGATATTGCACACGATCGAGATAGACAGCAAATTTTGCGTTTAATTCTTGTAATTCTTTTTGTTCGTCTTCATGTTGTCGAACGATTGTCGTTATAGCTGCAGTTGTTGATGCTGTTGAAATATCATTCACAGGTCTTAGACCACGTTCAACGAGTGTTCGACGAATAACTGTCGAATCTTTATCTTGATTGAAATCATTGCGAGTACTCATTGTCTTGAAGAAATTTTTGCTTCTTTAGGAGAAATAGAAAAACAATCGTTTATTAATAAATGACACGATGTGGTTTTTGAGTGTATATGCGTGCGTGTATGTGCGTATGTGCGTAGGCAAGAAAAAAAGAAAGAAAAAAGAAAGAAAAGACGAGAATCAGTGATAATATGTCTGTAGCATATTTTCTTTTCTGTACATGTACATCGATGATATTCTTCTAGCAATCAGCTGAAATGTCTTCGTCTCGTTTTTTTGCTCTCTTCTTCTTCTTCTTCGACTCGAACGACACAAGCTTGTCCAATCGATTAGTTGTGCTTTTGTAACGAAAGAAGAACATTTACGTTTATTCATCAATATGGTTCGTTTTGATCATAGTCTCCTACGTTTCATTGGTTATGCATCATTGATCTTCTTTCTGCTCATTCTCTGTCTCGTTTTTTTTTCTCTCTTTCGTCAACTCAATATTCGTTGTCAAGATCAGATTTCAAATAATGATTCATTCGATCATTTGGTTAATTACTCAATGGAAAACGTAATAAATTCAAACGATCAGATTAAATACATTTAATTGATTGTCAATATTCGAGTCTCGAGAAGAGAAAAACAAGAAAAAAATGATTGCTACTAATTTCTAGTAACGATTTCTTCATTCGTTCAACTAAAGGTCAAAGAATATCCAAATAGAAAAACGATAAATACCAAGTCAATGTACAGATATTGAATGTCGAGTCTTATTCATTTCATAATGACAATGATAATTAACTGAACAAAGAACAGCAAATGCTAATTATACAAGATGAGAACAATTGTTCTTTGACTGAAATATTGACAGATTTATTTTTCTAAAAAAACATGTTTATTTGTCCTTAGCATTTGCGTAGAGAATGTATTTTGTTTATATTGCGCAGGTGTATCCTTTGTGTAATAAAAACTTGATAATAAAAAAAGAAAATCATTTGCTTTTTTTTCATTCTTTTTCAAAATAAATGGCTCCGAATACGAATTTAGTTTCTCAAAATTGTCAATGGTTTTGTCATAAATTATTTTCCAAAATCGTACGTGTTTCTCTAATGTTTCTTTTAACAATTGGTATAGCCACAATTGAAATCATTTACGGCATTCGAACACATTCGAATTCGTTGATTGCCGATGGTTTATATTCATTTGCCGAAGGTCTTTGTTTAATCGGTGTTATGGTTATCCTACGTAATTCGAAACGTGCACGTAAACTCAACACAACGAATACATTCGGCTATGAACGATCAGAATTATTATTCGGTCTTATACAAGAAGTTTTTCTCTTGTCAGTTTCATTGGGCATCATTGTCGATGCTGTTAATCATATTGTTAATCCTTTACATGTACATTATCCTGAATTAATGATCTATTTAGGTGTTGCAGGAATTTTCGTTGGCGTACTTGGCATAGCCATGTTCTGGGGCTATCATCATGATCATGATATCGAAGAGGAAATCAGTGAAAAAAAGAAAAAAGATTTCGTTGCTTGGACAAGAAAATATGCGAAGAAAAAGCAAAAACCACCGCCGGTTTCGAGAGAGAATACAATTACTGAATCGTCGGAAGTCATGCCACTGGAAAATAGAGATAGTATTAGTCTAAATCGAACAGATTCGAAATTATTAACCACCGAACAGCGATTAGCAAAAGTTTCTCTTCAAGGATACACCTATGAAAATGTTGAACTAGGAGATTCGAGAATCTATGCAACTCTACATGCACTTTGTTTGCACTCATTTGTAAGTTGATATTCTTTTCATTAGAAACAAAATAGTTTTCGTCGTTTCATACCAAGGTTGTTTTGTTAGAATCGGTTATTGTTGTTTTTTCGGGTTTATTAATAAAATATATTCCACATTATGATCCCGAAACTCAAAAAGAAATCAATGGATGGATTAAATATATCGATCCCGTATTAACATTAATTATGGTTATTATTATTGTTATACGAGCCGTACCTGCCATATTTGCAATAAGTGAAATTTTAGTCGAAGATGTTCCCGGAGGTATTAATACTGAAATGTTAATGAATGAGATTATTACGACTATACCAGCTATTAAAAGCATTCATAGTTTTCACATATGGCGGTAGGAATATCGAAAGGCATTTTGATTATATCTTTTCTTTTGTTTTTGTGTGTTCTCAGAGCAACAGCAAAAGATATTTATGCGACAATGCATCTTGTTTGTGAAGAAGATGCTTTAATAAGTACGTGTACGAATGAATACGGTCGAAAAATTCAGCAAATTTTGAAAACCTCTTGTGTACAATATTTTACATTACAATTCGAACAAACGACAATGGTCGATGCTGAACATGCGCCGATCTATCGATGTGTTTATGGTTTACATCGAAAACGTCGAGGACATATGTATGATGAACCATTGACGAGATTTGCTAAAGATGCTATTGTTCATATTCAATAAAAAAATAAACATGAAACATTATTGTTTTCGAAGCAATGAAATATAAAATGAGAAGGACAAAATCGAATGTATTTTTCTTGCATATAGTTATTTTTTTTCTTTCCCTTGAGTTGAGGGTTCGAAAGCATTATTTTCTAAACTATGTATTCTATGCTTTTATTCTGTAGTCTACAACCATTTTTCTCTTTTTTTTACTCAAAAAACGATCATATAGATATGTTTTTTTTCTTTCGTTTCTTTCTTTTCATCGATTTAGTATTTATGCATCATTATCTCTGTCTTATTTGACTATTTTCTTAATAATTCAAGGACAATACAATAAAATGCACGTATTGTCAACTGTTCCAGACGAGTGATTATATGTTTTTTTCTCTCTCTTTCTCATGGTTAAGTATCCAACCACATCAATCGGATTTTTTTCTAACCGCATCTTTGAGCACAAAATAAGCATAGAGAAAAAAAGAAACAAACAAAAATATAGATATATATTGGTAGAGCAAAGTTAAATCGTCGTTTATTTACATTAATTATACCGTAGGTAATGTATACAACAACAACCGTCGCTATCCGAAGAGGTGGTTATCCGCCAGCAGTATATCCACCAGTAGCATATCCACCAGTGGCATATCCACCAGTAGTTCCTCCAGTGGCATATCCACCTGTAGTTCCACCAGTAGTTGGGCCAATAGGTCAACCAACAATTACTATCTTAGTTCCATGGACACAAGAATTTGGTCTTGCGTATCAACAGTTTCTTAGTAGTGGTATTGGTTACGCTCCTCAAAACTTTGGTCTCGGTGGTCTTGGTGGTTACGGAGGAGGTTTAGGTGGCTACGGAGGAGGTTTAGGTGGCTATGGAGGAGGCTTAGGCGGTATTGGAGGAGCCTATCCAGTTGGACCATCAATTGGCGGTTACCCAGTTGGATTCGGTGTAACAACATTCTAATTCGTATTTTGAAACTAGATTCATGTTACAAAATTAATGATTTCACGTCATTATCGTTTCTTTTTATTGTGAAATTGGACACTCATTTGCTTTTTTCTTCTTCTTTTTTTGCAAGAGTTTCTATGCGCATAATAATTCTTTTATCTGTTAGCGTACATTCGTTGCAATTTTCAAATAAAAGGATTTCAATGTGCTGAAATTATTTAGTTGTTATCACAGTCTGCTCGCTTTAACAAATGATTTATTGCACTAGAAAAATAATCTCGTTTCCTTAAATCAATAAGATATTACAGACAAAAAAAATTTATTATTTTCTATCAACTAGACAAATATTTTATATTAATTTATGAGAAAAAAAATCAGCTTTTTTCACGTGTTATTGACACATATGTACGTGTTTATAAGAGAAACATGATATTACCGTTAGAGAATGCGCGTGTGTGTTTTTTTTCTATCTCAAAAGTGTCATTTGAAAATTTCTACTTTATCATATACGACAATGCGAACAGTGCTTATAGTCCTTTCTATTGTTGTATGTCTCGGTTTAATTGAATATTCAAATGCAAATCGTAAGCACTCGAAAATTATTACAACGATGAAATAATTTGCATGTCTAATGCTTTTATTTTAGCAAGAAACGTTCGATCATTGGAAAAAGATGACATAAAAGAAATGATGAGAAAAATGGTTCAAAAATTCCGACCATTATTAGACGACGATGACAGTGATGACGAAGACAGATCAGCAGTTGAAAGTGATCAATCGAATTCCGAAGATGACGAACCAACTATTATTCAAACAGATGACGATTTAGAAAAATCAACAGAAGAAAAGAAGAATAGAAACGATAGTGGTGATGACGATGATGATGATGATGACAATACGGCTTCGTCGCAATATTTCGATTCAAATGAAGAAAATTAAAGTTCACAATTTCCTTTGACATTTTTCTTTTTTTTGTTCGTTTATTGCTTTTCATTTGAACGCTCCTCATTCGAATCATTACCTATGAAGGTCGAACTCGACGAGGTGGCCGAGCGGTTAAGGCGATAGACTGCTAATCTATTGGGCTCTGCCCGCGTGAGTTCGAATCTCACCCTCGTCGCCATTTCTTTTTTCTTCTTGTCATCTTTTACTCAAAACAATCCAGTATTTCATAAAACTGATTCTTAAATAAATTTTCCAAATTATTAAATCCAAAAAGAAAAACAGCGAATTTATTAATTTGACCGTGGGGCGCGCATTTGTTTGTTTGATGTAATTTTGATAAGTGCCACGTTTTCAATTATGTTGCAGACGTGAGTGTTTTTTTCTGTGCTGTCGAGAGAGGGAATCTCGAAGAAAACGACGTGTAAAATATTGTTTTTCTTTTGCGCTCGTTTATTCGATCATCATTGACAAAAATTTCGACGCAGGAATGCCTCAAACAATCATACGAACATTCAATTTAATCAATTTACAAGAAAAGAAATATAATGATCGAAAATTGGATCTGTCGACCAGTTATTCGAGCAAGGTTCTACAGTTTTACGGAAGCCAAAATCTTTTATTTTCATATTTCGAATTTTTAGAATATAAATTTAAATGATTCGTATCTGTCGGTTCAAACATGTAGCGATGAGTCATTTTCATCGGATAATTTAGAAATCAAACGAGATCATCATTTTGTAAAACAATCGAAAATTAATCCATATCATCAACAAATTACTTCACTAAAACGACGAGTACGAAAAGTAGGAGAAAGGAAGCATTTTTATTTTTGTTTTTTTGCATCCATATTTTCATGCAGCAACAATTACAACAAACAACAAATCTGCAATTACCAACAACGACTGAAATATTTCTAATTTCTTGTCCACAAAAACAACAATCAATGACATCATTGCAGCGTCCAATAAAAAACTCACGTTCAGTAGTACCTCTACCACCGATTATCAACAATTCACGACCGATGCAACGAACAAGAATTCATGGAATTAAATTGAATGCATGTAATTAGAAGAAAAAAAACGATTGAATTATTTGCTAGACTAGTTAGTGTAGGATTTTTCTTTTTTAATAAAAAAATTTGCAAGTCTTCGGAATAAACTGATTCAAGATATTTTATTTTCAGTGAGTCTTTCAGACGAGGTGGCCGAGCGGTTAAGGCGATAGACTGCTAATCTATTGGGCTCTGCCCGCGTGAGTTCGAATCTCACCCTCGTCGCCATTCTTTTTTTTTAGTTCTATACGACCCGCGTGCATCATATTTTTTTTCTTGTTCTCTCCGTAAAAAAAAAGAGTCATACAATGCTTTACTTCATAGAAAAAATAATAACACAAGAAAGATTTCTCCAAATTGTTGTTTATTGTGTGAAGTATCGACTCGATCAATTCAATAATAAGTTTTACCAATCATATTCTTTTGAGCATATTAAGAGTGTGAATTATCAAGAATCTCTTTATAGATCATCTTTACAATTGATTAATTTAAGATTTTTATCCGATCTTTTCATTAAAAAACGAATCTTTCCATATATTTAAGTAAATAATATGATGAAAGAAAAACAAAACAAGGCGTGCACGTCGGTTTGAAATCTTGTAGAAAATAACCTTAGAAGATCAGATGATATCATGCACGAACATCGAAACAAGGTCTTAAACGCATGTCGAGGTCAATGATATAACGATATATACATATATCATTGATTACTGTATTCAAACACAAAGAAAAAGAATGATCTCGATCGATGTTTTCCTCTCGACGACAGTCCTACTATAAATAGTTGTGCGTAGTTCATTTGAAATTATTTTCTGCCGACATTTTTTTCATTTGACGAATACTTAAATTCATTTTCAAAATTCAATAATGCGTTCAATTTTAATCGCTGTTATCGCTTGTGTTAGTCTTGGCCTTATTTCGGCTGTTATTCCACCCAATGTTGTCGATACAGATTTGAATGAAATCAACGGTCTTTCACAACAAATCAAAAGTGTAACACCAGCTATCGTTCAACGTTTTACTGAAACAACATGTCAAATCATCACACAATGTTGTCCACAAATTCAATCAACATTCGCACAATCGGTTTTACAAGGTCAAGCACAAAACATCATGGAACAATGTTTCGGCGGTAAAAATTCACCTCAAACAACGCAACGTATGCAAGCTTGCGCACCAATGAACCAACTCCGAACACTTATGCAAGATCAACAATTTCAACGACTTGCTCGTGTTGGTCAAAAAATGAGTCAAAACAGCCAAAACAAAGCTTTGATTGCATCGACATGCTCTGTTGATGAATTGCAAGCTATTGCTTGCGGTTCGAACAATGTTCAACTTGAAAATGGTTGTCAACGTAAAGTCCTTCAACGATTAGCTCAAGAAGGAGACGCTGGTTACCAAACACAAGTTCAACAAATCAAAGCTAACTTAAATCAAGTCTTAGGTGAATTACGTAATGTTCATTAGATAATTTATTTTTTTAATCACTCTTTTGCTCTCTACAACAATATTCATTTTTCACTCTTCAATTGTTTTAAAATTCATTGTGTTTTTCTTTTTCTTATTTGTCATCTACGAAAATTTAAATAAATCGAAAAAAAAATTTTAAATCATTTACAAAGCGAAAAAAAAACAAATACTTTTGTTGTTTTATTTCCACATTGATTCAACTGGATTCGTGACTCGTGCCATGATAATAAGAATATCATCAGGTTTAATATAGAATTTAACAGCTCGATGAACTAAGGCATGCACTGCATCTTTTAATGTTCGACTCTGAAAAGATATCATACGTGATAAAAACAAACGAAAATGATTATTTACTCGAGAGAGAATGTGTTCGATTATATGATTAGGTATGTTATCGAAAAGACCGTCTGTCGATAGAATAATAATATCACCTAATTCTAATTCAAAATCTTCACAAATCGCATCCGAACTTCTGCAAAAGAAAAAATTTATTTGGCTCGACTTTTTATCAAACAAATAACATACGAAATTTGTGTGTAATTAAGTCCTAATTTTTTCAATGATCTTGTCCATGGATAAACATCTAATTGTCTCGGACAATCGCCATTCATTTCTTGAGCTTGTGATCGAAAAATAACAAAACCTTGCCGTACAATTAAATAGCCTGAATCGCCAATATTCACTGAATGAAGCCGACCTGTCCGACAATTAATACCCATTACACACGCTGTTCCACTTCCTACGAACAAAATAGAAAGTTATGAACAACAAAGTAAGTCGCATCATACCAAAACATTGATCATTTTGAAGATGATCGTATGCATGACAAAGAAGACGTTTGGGTTCGTGCGTTTGATAGTTTCCACCCATAACTAAATTCGAACAATGTCGCATCAATGCTTCAGAGAAAAGACGAGGATTAAAACCATACATCGAATTACCACCGGCTCCATCCGAAATACCTTTGAATTTTATTTGAAAAATTTATCGAAACTATTTTTTATATATTAAACTTGATTACCTAAGAAAATTTCATCCGCTTTTTGTATTGTAAAACCAGCATCGTCACCGAAACTTCCATGATCTAATGAAAAATTTTCGTATGGAACAGGTAGAGCCGTATTTTTCTGCATGCCACACGTCGCTATTTCAAGAGAAAACGCTGCATTTCGTTGTGGATTAGTGAAGTAATCCAATGGTGATGTTTGATCCGTTTGAAAATTAACGTAAGACTCCAAACTTTCTAAATCATTATTAGTTAAAAACGGAACAGTACGAAAAATACGACTATCGGGCATAATTAAATACGATCAATACCTATGTAGACATTGTTAGCCCTGAAAGCCAACGAAAAAAACGCATACTGGAATCATTCGAGCGCATCTATTTTTGTTATTCTACGATCAGCTTAACTCAGATAGAATGAAGATCAACGGCCTTGAATTGAGATTAATCACTTATAGTCCCTATAGTTTATTATCATCGAGAAAAAAAAAACAAACACGAAATTTTTCACAAATCGTCACCCATCTCTCTATGGCAAATCATCCACGTTGTTTGTTTGAATAGAGGACACTCGATTAGCGTAAATCTAGAAATACATCAAATGTTTTTTTTACGAGAAATAATATTTTTTTTACTGAGTGTCCTCGATCATTTTTAACACACATAGATCATTATCGATTTTCAATAGAACAGTATTTTTTAAAACACCGATAAATCCTTGTAAATTTCGATGAATAAATATTTTTGCTAGTTGTTTACCATTGGAAATCGTGTACACGCGTAGCAAATTATCTTCCCCGATGACGAGTAGATACTGTTCGTTATTCGATTGTTTATCTGTTAGATTTATCGCTTTACATTGACCTACATGTTCAACACAACGAATAGAACCGCGAAGATTCTCTTTGACATCATAGGAAATCATTTGTTGATTATCGGTAGTAACGAGAACAAAACGATGTTGTTTTTGACAGATTATCGATGCTTTTTCTAATCGAATCAGTTGATCGGCTCGTTTTTTCCAAAGGTAAACATATTGATCAGCTGTATGAATGAGTAAATGATGATAGACAGATGTAAATTGACCGATTTTATTCGATTGAATTTTAAATGGAGACAGAATGACAAGTTCTTGTTCATTAAAATTATATTCAGCTAATGTTTTTTCTTCGGATAAGATAAGATAAAGTCGATGATTAGATGTAACTGTACTGAATAGACATTTGCAGGGTAAATCTGCGAGAATTTTCAGTTTGAATTTATTTGTACCAATACAGAAAATTTGTTTTGTTTGCGAAGAAACGATAATGAACGATGAAGTAATCGAATGAATTTGAAGATCATCATCCGAGTGAAATTGAGCATTTGTCCAGAGTAATTCAGATGTTTTTAGAGAATAGATTTTGAGATTAGATTCTTGATCAATAAGTAAAATATGTGAATCATCTTCAGTGAAGAAATATTCGATGATTTCGTTGATTATTAACCGAGATTCTAGTCGATGTTCGTCATTGATTGTCAGTATATTTACAGTATTTTCATTGTCTTTCAAAACTAAATATTCATTCGACTGAATACTTGGTAATTGTTTGAGTTTTTCGGATAGAATTAACCGTTTGCTTGAGAGAAGATAGGTAATCATCGTGGCATTGTACTTGTAGATTGTTGAATCATCACAACAGAAAATTGTTAGACCATCAAAATAATCTTAAAACAAACATTTTTGAAAAAGATTTTGTTTTCCTTTTCTTACTCGCATGAAAAACAAATTGTTCGATGTGAACATCAAGTTGAAATCTTGTTAATAATTTATAATGAAATTGTTTTTCATTGAGTTTGAAATTCCATTCGTAGATATCAATTAACTGCGTCGATTTATTCATACAAGCTAAGAAATTCGTTTGATTAGAAAATTCCGATCCGGAATAATTGTCATGTACGATATCATAGTCTATCGATGATGAGATTTGACAAGGTTGATAGAATTTTTGTTGAATTATTGGATGAAATATGAAAAGTGAAGTTGATGTTAACCAAGCAATTGATTGACTTTGATGAAGATGAATGACAGATTTGGGTAGAGAACGAAAATCGATATTGGTCAGTTTTTGAGAGACAAGTAACGATGTTTGAGAACGTTCATAGGAATAGAAAAATTCGAGAGTTTTAGTGAGAAGAATATGATGTGTATGATTATTGATTGTTTTATTTCGAATTCGATATGATTGAAATTGTAGTTTATCATCGAATGTTAAATAAATAATCGTTGATGATTGTTGAAAATTAATTTCAATAATTGAATTTTGATAAATACAATTTCTAATTGGATTCTTATCGAATTTATGTTCAGAAACGAGAGTATTCGTTGAACAATTCCAGAGTTCTAATGAATTATTGCTCGAAGAAATTAGAAGAATATTTTCATTATCAATAAATTCAACTAATTGTCCGATTGATTCTTGTGTTACGATTTGTTTGTCTTGACAATTGATGATAAACATGACGTTCTTCGATGACAAACAACAAACATAAGGAAAATGAAATCGAAATGAATTGAAATCGTCGTTTGAATCAATGGGGATATGTCCCGTTCGAAAAAACCCATAATACTGATGCGAGAAAAGATATAAAATATTTTCATTAGTGAAAATACATATTCGATGTTGATCAATGGTTAGAAATGAAATTTTCGAACAGAAATAGTTAGCTAATGATTGTAAACGTTGACTATCGGTTATTAATTGTAATGGACAATGATTGAGACATTGTTGAAGAAGATTTCGAGTTAAACTCGGTAAATAATTTCGAAATGAATATAAACGATAGATTAATTCAAATGCAAGATTCTCGGGATAACGATCGAGAATATAAGTCGAAGATTCAAATTGTTTTAATAGAAAACGTAGTTCACCATTTGGATCATGTGCACCAATAGAAAATTCATATAAGAGATTTGAAATTTTATATTCACCACAAAGAAGATAAGCACTAAGAAAATCGTAATTAAAAATTGTCCATTGATGAGCAAAATCATATCGATTGATATTGATGTATGATTGATAAATTCGACGTTGATTATAAAGTTGAGTATTTTTCTTTAAGTGAAAATCTTTTTGTTTGGTTAAACATCGATTTATCTCAATAATATTCGATGATAGTTGATATTTTTGAATTAATTTCGATGAATAACTCATATCGAACGTATGTCGAACTTGATTTCCATAGTAATTCAAACGATTTTTTTCTAAAATTAATTTTTCTTCATTATCAATTATCAATTGTTTAACATCCATCGATTGATAATATTGAAAACTTCGATGATAACTAAAATTAAATACAAAAAAAAACAGAATTAGTCAAAATCTCTTTGATATCGATTTCGAATTTACAAATAAATGCACGGCATCTCGTTAATATCTTTCTCAATCAGATATTTATGCATATCATTTCGAATACGTATCCACAATGTCGATGGAATTCGAAATAAATTCAATGGTGGTAAATAATGAACAAATATCGATTGTAAAACATCATCATCCGATGAGAGTATATCTTCGATTTCGTTCTCAGTCAAACCACCGGACAATTGAAGATAACGCATTGATCGTCGAAAGATCATATCACCATGTTTAATAGACAGTTTTTTATACAAATAACCTATAGCATCGTTTGTATTTTTAATTGACAGAAATGCTCGATCGGGTATTTGATCGTAGGAATGCCAAGTTAATGTTTGATCGTAGATCAATGAGAGAAATAAAGGTGTGATCGATTGTCGAAGAATAATCTTGGGTTTTAACCATTCATATTGAATGTCAGTTAGACATCGATGATCTTGTTCGAGCCACAATTGAAGAACTTCGTCAGCCAAATTTCTGTCAAATGAGTTGATTTCAATTTCGACGAGATGATTTTCATAGATCGTTTGTAATTGAGATCGAATTTCGATTGTTTTTTGTTCGATTTCAACTTCTGCTATTGTCGAATAAATGCATTTGATATTTGCCGATGGAAATTTCTCTGGTAACCAACAAGATAAATCTTTCAATGTTGTTACTTCCAATTGATCGAGTGAATCAAATAGAAGAATTAATATTTCATTCGCAGGTATCATCATGAGAACATTTTCAAAGCATTGTTTTAGATTATCGAAACTAGTTGGCATAGGAATTTGATAGAGTGTGCAGATTTGTTCGATGACTGAGATAAACGGACGACGAATGTCACTTGATGAAGGTGTAGCACCGAGAAAACGGATTATAATCGAAACAGAATCAGAATCCGAGAACCAATCGGGAATCTAAAAATGTTCGATGCTCAAAAAACAGAATAAATCATCTCGATTTCTTCGTACTTCATAGACAAGTTTTGCCATAATTGATGATTTGCCTGTGCCTGATTCTCCGAATAGAAGACAAGGTGATGTACTCGTTGATGTTAAATACGATCGAATCGATTCGAGTATATCATTTCTCGGGCAATATCGTTGTATTAATAGATTACATTGAATAGCATGTTCAAGAATTTGATTGTACAAGACATCATTTAGTTGATTTTCTGAATTCGATAAATGCAAATCGATTTGTGACCGAACAGCTCGATAGAAATCATCGAGAAATTTCGAAAAATATTCATTTCGTTTTGTTTCATCATTCCATTCGAGCTAAAACAAAACAAACTCAAGGTGAATCGCCATTCGAACGAGCCAAGATCTACTTGATAGGTATAAATATCTGACGAATGTATCGATCGATGAAGAAGACTTTTAATTTCTTCGAGTAGATCTTGATTTTCATTTTCATAGAATTTCGAATCAAGTTTATCGATATCACGAATTTCACGAAAGAAACAAACAATTCTTCGTGATTGATTCATATTATTCTGCAAAGCTCGATAAATTTCCTTGGCTGTAACTGAAATAAAGAATTCATCTCGTTCTTGTTGCGTTATTAGATTTCGTTCATAGCAAATCTGTGCTGATTTTCTAAGAAGATTTTGTAATCGATCATTATGATTCATTGATTGAAGAAAATATCTTTTGTCAAGATAATTTTCATCTAATTGATACATTTCATTGAGAAATTCTTGATCATCAGTAAACTGTTCTAGATATTGAAATATTTTATAAGGAATCGAAACAGGTGGCAAACAACTCCCATAACGATGACTGAGAAAGATCTATTCAGCAAAATTAACAAACAAACAAATAAAAAAGAGAGAAAACTCACAACACAATTCGTTGCCATAGACAATCGACAACATGTGTCAAGTTCTTGTAAACCTAGATCAACTGTTTCGTGAGAATTCGATGGAATGCCCCAACACATATCGGAATACTAATTCTCGTTTTCGAAAACACAACATGACATTCAACTTTTGGAATATTTACTTGAAATTGAATTTGATATTTTTTCCAACAATATTCACGCAATTTTGGATAAACATATTCAATCAATCGATTACGTTCTTCAGTCGTATCTAAACAAAGATCTCCACACTTCCTTTTTACATGTGAATCCATAGTAGCACATACCAGAAAATGTCGAACTAACAAATATTCGAACTGAATTCAATTTTCGATCGGTAATATGCTCGAATCGACCTCTGTACAATTGCTTATCAAACATTACAGCTCAAACAAACGAGAGACAAATAACCATCAATACGTTTCTTTTCTTCTTTTCCTGCTCATTGTTTATTTACTGTCGTCAATGGAGACATGCCGTTTATGCACTGAAAATGTCTTTTATTTCATAAATCGAATCAGATTTTCGTACTAAAACAATCGATCGTAGCTGCATAAATACGGCGAAGATTCTATTTACTCATTAGTCGCTTTCGTACATTTGTTTTTGCATTGTAATATTTAAATTTAGATAGACAAAAGAAAAAAAATCACGAGTTAACTCCGTGTGAATAAAACCATACTCAAACGATATGCATTCTCATAATGAGCATCATAAAAAAAAACAATCCATCTGGTCGAATTTCTCATGATCTATTTTTGCCGAGATAAATAGTCGGATTTGAATTCGTCTGGTGAGTTAAAAGAAGAAAGATGCTGGTCGGTGCCATTGTTTTTGCCGTCATCGGTAATTAAAAATTTCATCTAAGATTACTTTCTTTGAAAATTTGTTACTCAGGTATTTTAAATGTACAAGCGTACACTGCTAATAGTTGCGGTAGACGTCCACTAGTTCCAGCTAAACAAGCTGAAGATTATGCTCGAATTGTTGGCGGTGTTGAATCTGTACGTGGCGATTGGGCATGGTCGGTATGTAAATTCAGTCTTTTTTGTTTGTCTGACGATAAATAAATTAAATTCGATAGTGTTCACTTCGTTTGAACGACAATCACATCTGTGGTGGATCTTTGGTCGCCTCGAAATGGATTGTTTCAGCTGCTCATTGTGTGTAAGAATCGAAGGAAACGTATTTTTGCTGTTTGTAAATCATTTTACTTTAAACAGATCCGCAATTGTTACGGATCCAAGTGTTTATACTTGGGCTTGTGGTATTCATGATCGTACAGTCGATGTAAGATGAAATTTACGATACAATCTCGAACTTTCATTTTCGAAATTAGGATACATGGACACAGAAGTTCACAACTGTTAGCGTAGCTCGTCATCCAGACTATAGTGGATCTAAAATTCAAAATGATATTGCTATTTTCGAAGTTGATGTTCGTATTCGTATTTTGTTTTGTTAACTAAAAAATATCGAGAATTTCTTTTCTAGAAAGAAGCTACTTATACCGATAACGTTATGCCCGTTTGTTTTCCAGCTGCAGACGATGTATTCGAGTCACAAGAATCGATTGCTGTCGGATGGGGTTCGACATCCTCCGGTGGTTCAAGTGCGTCAAAACATCGTGAAGTTTCCTTGCCAATTTTGACTAATGCTAAATGCGAAGAACGTTTCGATGGTACAAGCAATTTAATCGAACCTAAAACACAACTCTGTGCTGGAGAAGAGGGCGGCGATAAAGACACATGTCAAGGCGATTCTGGTGGCCCATTAGTCGTCAAAAAAGGCGATGGTAACTGGTATTTAGCTGGTTTGACATCATGGGTAAAAATAAAATCAAAATCAAATATTCCATTGAACTCGAAAATTTCTTCTTTTTTTCAGGGTTACGGTTGTGGTGATGGCGGTGTTTACACTCGTGCATCAGCTTTCCGTGCTTGGGTCGAAAGCTATACTGGTCCACTTCCAACTGGTCGTGATTCATAAATTCTCTTACAGAAATAAACCTGTTCTATATGTCTTTTGTTTTGTCAATTGAGAATCATGAAAGACAACAAAAAATAATAACAAACACGACTCAATTGCTTTTTGTAATTCGAAATCTGTATGATTTGTTTTTTGTTTCTGTTTTATATTATTCGTTTGAAAATCTTTACAAAACATGAGAGGATATTTTTCGTTGGTGTTGTGTATGTGCGTCTGTTTTGTCTATACATTGAAATAGTTCAAGTTAAGTTCTTGTAAATCATTCACTGCTGCCGTATCATGTTCAATCATATGTGATAATTATGAGAAAGAGAGAAAAACGAAAAAGAAATAGAAGAGTAGAATAGAGGAAGCCGACGGCATTTACATTTTCGAATCAGGATAGACAAAAAGAAGAAAAGAAGAAGAAGAAGAATATGAACGAGTACAAATAATAATGAGAGAAGAAAAAAAAAGAGGAAACAATATGATGTGCAGCTGATATTTTGTGTGTTTTTTTTTCTTTTGTCGTGTGATTGAATTCTACACTTGTTTAATCGTTTCTTGTTAAATCTAAATAAAGAACAAGAATTCAATATGAATAATTACATATGAAATCGATTGTGGCAAAAAAAACATTAAACAATTAATATTCTCTACCATCACCAAAAGCATGAAGAGCATGATGTTGACAAGCTAAGATTTGGTCACTGTTAGTGATGCTAAACTTATTACTCTCAAATAGTTTTCTCATTTTAAATCAGGTTCACTTGACGAATGTGGAGCTGTATCGAGTTGTTCATCCTGTTCATCGGCATTGTCGATATTACCTGGCGTTGGCGCATTATTGGCCGGATTCATAGTTGATAATTGTTGAGGAGCGGTTGTTGTACCGGCTGTTGTTGCTGTTGTCATATTAACTGTTGTTGTTGCTTGTGCGGCTGCTGCTGTTGATGATGATGCAGCATTGGCAGCTTTTTGTTTCAACATTGTCCAATCGAATGTGTAATCATATTGATGATTTAATGTACGAAATAGAATACGAAATAATTGACGTAAATACATGTAATCAGGCGCTTCTTCAAAACGAAGACCACGACAATAATTTAAATACATTGCAAATTCAGCTGGAAAGCCCTGAAAAACGATTCGAATTTAAATCGAGAACGATCAACAACGAATGAGTTCATACTTTGCAAAGAATTTCGACGGGTGTTGACATTTTTTTCTCGGAGATTTTTTCGTATTTTTGTTTTTTCGTCGCTGCTTTTAATCCTTGCCATGGCAATGAACCACGATTGAAATACATCAAAACATAACCTAACGATTCCATATCATCTCGACGACTAAACGACAGATTCGATAGACAAGTGGATCTTTCAAAAGTTTGACTTTTTACCTTTGTTCAATACCGAGATGAGCATTTATGGAAGCATAACGAGCTGTGCCAGTTAAATTCTTATCTTCTCGATAGGGAATGTGTTGTCGAGTTCGGTTGTCACGATATTTTTTTGCTAGACCAAAATCAATTAAAAACACCTATGAAAACAAACAAACGAAAACGAAATCGATCGTTTTGTTTCGATTTGAGTCAATAACGAACTTTATTACAATGACGACCAATGCCCATTAGGAAATTATCCGGTTTAATACTAAATATGTGTGTGCAAAATGAAAGTCAAAGTTTCGATTGTTTGTCAATTTGTCTTACTCTCGATGAATGAAATTTTTATTATGAACAAATTCAATTCGACCGATCATCTAAATTCAAACGAATTTCTTCTTTATCGAGCGAATAATTCCCTTTCGAATCGTTTTACTTGATCAGCAAGCATTAAAACAGTTTTCATTGTAAATCTTCGTGAACAAAAATTAAAGAGATCTTCAAGTGACGGTCCAAGTAAATCCATAACAAGAACATTATAATCTTTCTCTTGAGCATAATAACGTATGTGCGGAATGCCTATTCCACCTTGCAAGATTTTATATAATTTTGATTCGTATAATAATTGAGGATGACGTGCTTTGACTGATTCAAGTTTAATGGCAACTTCTTCGCCATTTGTTATATTTATACCCAAATAAATATCTCCGAACGAGCCCGAACCAATCTTCCGTACGAGACGATATTTTCCTCCAATTAAAAATTCATTTTTAGTCGAAAGATGTAATGATGAGCCTGTGCCTGGTCCATTGTTTTCCATCGTTGACAAAAACAGAAAACAAAATGAATAGTAATAACTAAAGATGAACTATCGACGATGGATTTAATATATATGTGTGTGTGTGTGTGTGCTTGCGTGTGTTTTCTCAATTAAACGATGAAAAAAACAACAATAACAAAAAACAAAGATCTGAAGCGAAGAAAAAAAGAAAAAACATTGTTATTGTTGTTGTTTTTTTTCTCTTCTTCAATTCTATGACCATGAATGAAGTTCGATCCTACAAAATACAAACTTTCACCTGATGATTTATTAGCCATGTCTCCGGTCGATGTCCTTCGATTAGAATAGAACGAAGAAAATGGTCGAATTAACAAGACGTTTATGCACACGGAACATCCCTTTCTTTCGGCCAGCGACATCTGTGGCAAGTACTCAGAAAAAAAGACGAAGAGAGAAAATTTATTTTCGGAATGAGAGAGAAAAAGAATAAACAGAATCGAATATAAAGTTTTTTTTGTTTTACATCGCAGGCTCGGTTGTGCTCACGATTGTTGTATTATTTTCGACAGAATCTAAAGAAAAATATTTTCTCAAAAAATAGAAAAACAAATCGTTTCTTACTTGGACTTAATATCACTGGCAAAACAACGCTAAGAATAATTGCAAGAATTAATAAAGCAATTCCAGTAACACCGAGACTGATAAATAATCGTCGATGATTGGGTCTAATCGAAGAGAAAGATGTTAAATCTCATTGATGTGCACACGTACTTTTGACTTTGTATTTGCTGATTTTCATCAGGTTCGGGCGATTTTAAGTAGCTACTGCTGACTATGGATGCTGTCGAAAATGATGAACGTGCAGATTTTATAGGCGAAACGCGCGCTCGACGTTTAGCAGCTCGAGATGAAATCCAATGAAATCGAGGATCAGCTATGACTTGCAAAGGTTTGCCTTGCGATGACGCATCTACTTGTTCCAGTGAACGTTTCCAATCGATTTTCTAGTAGATTTTGAAAATAGGATCAAGAGTAACAAAAAATGTACTTACAGTCATTATGTTTTCGACTTTCCTTCTATTGATATGCAAATGAAAGAAGAATAAGGAGAAGAAGAAGTAATATGTAGTTTTTTTGTTATTTATTCTTCGAATAATCAAATGAAAAGTAGAAGAGAAAAGAAAATGAAATATAAATAATAATATAAAAAAAGGGCTGAAAAGTTCGATTTTAATGTTAAGAGTACAAATCAAGTATCTTATTAGTTACAGTGGGTTTTGTAAAAGAATAGAAAATGAAGATTAAAAATTGAATAATCAGAAAAGAAAAGAATGAAATAGAACTAAAAGAATGTTTTGGCGTTAAATTATTGTAAATTATTGTATCTATTCAAGAGACCTTGAACTGCCGTTGGTAATTGTTCTTGACTGGTCGCAAGGATTCGTTGGCCCGTTTGACTATCGAAGATTTCAGTGAGCATTGGATTCTGTCCTTGTGCTGTTGGAAACCGATTGTGAAATGCCACGGGTCGTCGATGTTGAACTTGATGATTACTATGTAAACTGTGAAGCGACGGCGAAGGCGATGGTGGCTGTGAATATGTTTGTCGAGCGTGTAGTTCATGAACGGATTGATGTCGTGAGAGAGGCATTGGATTACTTGGTAGATATGATCGATTATTATTATTCGGTGTGAATACTGAGAAGGTTGAATGAGCGTGTTGACGTGGTTGTGATTGTGAACGATTGAGGTTGTTTTGAGAGTGAAATGATTGCTGAACTGTTCGTGTTGTTGATGGTGAATGATGATGTTGCTGATGGAGATTGCCGATCGATTGTGCTCGATCACGCACGGCCAAAGGTACGAGACGATCGGGCATTTTCTCGTATCGAACGAGTGTTTCAGTGACGAAATATTTATCCGCCACGCCTTGCTGGCCACTTTGTTGAACGGTGACTTGAGCTTGTCGTTGTCGATGTTGTTGCTGTTGTTGATGTTGTTGCTGTTGTTGATGATGTTGTTGTTGTTGTAATGCTCGAAGATATTTTGTTGATTCGATTTCTGTTCGATTGTCACGCGAGAGAAACCAACGCAATGTTTGATCGGTATATGTACGCGGTTGATATTGAGACGAGAGAACTTGCTGGGCTGTTTGACGGATTTCTTGTTGAGTTAATGGAGGAATAACTGTTTGATAGGGATCATTGACGATAACATGAGGCAATGAAGAGCCAAGTGGACGACCTTCACGTGCTTCTCGATCGAGAATTTGCAGGATATTCCAATATCGTAATGAATATGGTAGATTAGCGTACATAACACCTTGATATTCGTAGGTTGTTTTCTCTTCGATTCGAATCGTTTCTCCAGGTATTCGTATGTAACGAATTCGAGAACGTGGTCCATCTTCTCGAAGATAATCAGTCGAATACGATCGACGTAGTGAATCAGCTGCTGTTTCATTGATATAATCATCGACACGAACGAATAATTCCTGTTCTTTAGCATTCGGTGGTGGTTGTTGTGGCTGTTGTTGAATTTGTTGACGTTGAGCATTTTCTTCATAATAATCTTTAACATGAATAATACGTGCACGTACGTACCGTTGTGAACCTGAATAGGAGATTGATAATGATCGACGTTTAGGCTCGTGTTTGTATTGAGGTGGCGCATGTTCATGTGGACGAATTGATTCACGCATCGAATGGATTTCACGTTCGATTAAAGCTCGACGACCAGCACCAAGATAGAATTCCGGTTCGGTTGGTTGAACTTTCTTTGTTTGCTGTTGTCGTTGTTGTTGTTGATAATGTTGTTCGATGATACGTTGTTGTTGAGCGACTTCACGACGGTATTTTTGATAGTCAAATGGTTGTTGTGGAACATGTCGTACTTCGCGTTGCTGCTGCTGCTGCTGCTGTTGGCGAAACTCCGTTCGATTGATTGATGCGATTTGTTGTGTTGCTAAATCAAGAAGGTAATAATCATTATGTGCAACGAGAATTAATTGACGTTGTTGTTCAGCTTGTGGTGTTAACCGTATATGAGAACGATATTGTTGACAAAGATTATGTATTAATGTTCGATAATGTTGAACAATTCGTAATGATGTGCTCACATCTGTTCGTAGAACATGACGTAGATCAATGGGTCTGACTGAATTTAGATCGTCACGTGATGAATAATCGACGAGATGACGAATCGAAATCGATTCATGTAGATATCGACAAAATTCTTCTCGAAATTCACGACTATTCGGTTCATAACGGCCAGCTAAACGTGCAGCTGCTTGACGGATAACTTCATTTTTCACTGTCGTACTAACACGCGTACGTTCAGCATTCGTTACCGCAAGAATAATCAAATGTGCGCTATTGTAATGATTAAGTTCGTATTCGATTTCACAACGAATAAACAATGGTAATTGATCGAGAGGTCGAGCTTGTTCAGTAGCCATTCGTTGGCCATCGGCAGTATAATAATGAATTATTGCGCATGGTTGTCGTTTTTGATCGTCATTCGATCGAATTGTATTTCCATAATCACGTCGAACTAATCGATAATTACGGTCCGATGTCGTTACAATCACATGTAATTCAATTGCTTGTAGTTCAACATTGGTATACGATCGTTCGATCTGTTTAATCTGCCGTTCCAAAGCTGTTTCTGATCCGTATTGAGTCGGTTCGTCATGTGAAACAACGAGAACTTTACAAGCGCCTCGCGTATGAATTTCATAGACTTCATCCGAACGTACATCATCGAGATTGTCTCTTGTTGATAAGCCATGTGTTACTTGACGATAATTAGTATTATCTTCTTCATCGAAATGAATGACAATATTTCCTCCATTATCATTTACATCGTCTTCGTCATCGCTCGTATGATGACCCGATCGACGTCGAATTATTTTCGAGATGGTTGTTGTTGTTGTCGATCGAATAATTTTACTTGTGCCTTCTTCTTCGTCGTCGTCGTCGTCGATTTCATCGTGAAATAAACGAGCTGATCGATTCAATGAGTCGGTTGTTTGAGCGGCAACTGTGTTCTGTTCGATTTGCGTGTCGACTTGTGTTCCGACAGGTCGATTCGAGATCGTCGCCGTCGTTGTTGTTGGTATCGTTGTTGTTTGTACAGCGAAATCATATCGTTCTCGGCTTGTCGAACGGTTAGCTTCGTTATTGTCGATCGGTGTCAACGGTCTGTCAGCTCGTTGTTCGAGTATATACAATGTTTCGAGATCGACTTTGACAGGAATATGATCACCATCGGCATATGAAGAAGTTGACTCGTCATCGTAGATATGAGCACGAAAATCTCGAACGACGGATATCGCTGTTTCAGTGTTCGGCAAAAGCGTTGTCATGTAATCATTGATTGTTGTTCGATGTGCAGTAGTTCCTTTTCGTTGTAATTCGAATCGTGTTCCGTTCGTTTGATTATCTCGTGCGAACACATCATCATCTGGACTTCGACGTCGAGAATCATAACGCTCGCTGTTTTTATTATTTTCATTGCTCCATCGTTGTTCTTGATATTCTCGTCGGATTGACCCGCCATTCGTTGGGATTTCTTCGACATAATCCGTTCGATAGGTCTGCTTGAGTATCGGCCGTTTGGGCGCAGGATTATTTTCTGTTGTTGTTGATTCTAATCGACTGATCATTTGTCGAACACGATGTTGTTCAGGCGATGAAGTTGTCGTCAGATTTTCGTTAAAACGACTGTGTTCATCGGTCAAGACTTCAGTTCGAACATTGTCCGATGTGGTAAATTGTTCATCGGTTCGTTTCGTGTCGATATTTCTCGCCATTTGTTTGACTTTCGATTGACTTGTTTCATTTTGATCTCGATTATTAGCTCCTTCGTCTTCTAAACTATCGGTGGAATCGTGCCGACGTCGTCGTTCTCGTTCACGCCAAAGATTGAACACATTCGAGCTTGTTTCTTGATTTGCACGGCTGAATCGTCGTGGAAAACGGTCTTGAATGAAAGACAGTGCTTGTGATTTGTTTTGAAAGATCCGATCGAGTTTTAGAACATCGACGAAATTTTCTAATTGTTCTTGAGAAAAGTTTTCTAAATGCTGAAGACGAACAAGTTCGTCGATTAAATATTGAAGATCATCCAAATCACGTTGACTCGATGACGAACGATTTGCTAAATTACGTAGACGATGAACTGTACGCAAAGTTTCACTGTCAATCGAACGAAATCCTAATCGACGTGCAAAATTTTCGTCACTTTCATCATCCTCATCATCATTATTATTATTCGTATGTTGATTTCGATTTGGATTCCATCCATTTCCATCACCACTGCCGCCGCCACCACTACCGCCGTTTCTATGCGATTGTCGATAACCACCGCCACCACCGTTGCTATTGTACTGTTGAGAATATCCATTCGAACTTCGAGTTCGTCGTTCGTGATGATCATTTTCCATGTCCATTTCGGGTTCGATTGTTTGTGATGATTGATCGAGTTTTCTAATCGAATTTTTTTGTGGTAAAACCGATGTAAATACACCGTAACGATTGATCGGTTGTAATTGTCCGTTCGTGACTTGTAATTGAACATCGAAATGTCGAATTGATAGATCTTTGATTTCGTCGTCGAGTTTTTGATTTATAAATAATTTTCGTTCGACAATATTTGCCGTTGGATGATTGAGATAGTTTTCCACGCGAATTTGTTCATTCGAATTGATCCATTTGTGCGAGCCTGTGATTGAACGAAGATTAGTAGAGTTTTGTTCAAGAGAATCCATTGATGATACACGTTGAATTGTCTAGAAAAGAAAATCAATCAGTTCTTAATCGAAAACTCGCACATGCAAGTACATACGTTTAAATCGATTTCATCGTTATATTCACGTTCATTATTCATTTCAATTAAATAAAAATTATTCTAAATATGCAAGAGAAAGGAAAAAAAGAGCCCAATCAAATATTGATAATTATCAATGACGAATTCTTTTCGACCAAAAAAAAGACCGAATTTTCTCAATTATCTTATCAGGGTTTTAGTCTAAGGATGCAAAGCAAGAGAGAGAAAATAAAACATTTATATAGGTAAAGATGCAATAAGTAGAAACATGTCACGGACGAATGAGTTGAAAGGCAATGGTATGAAGCAAAAAAAATGTAAAGTAATACAATATATGTATATATGTATGTATAGCTGGCAAATTCAAGGACATAATCAGATGAATATACCTTCGATTTTTTCTTATTCTTCTTCTTCATTTTTTTGTCGAATTGGATTAATAAAAAAGTTGATTAAAAAAATTTGTCGTGATCATATATATATATATATATAGATGTATGTATATAAATGCATATTCAATGTTGTGTCTCATTGAACGAAACCTTCTCTATCTTTCTTTTTTCATGGTTCTGCTTGATTGATCAGCTATTTTTCTTTTCTCTCGTAACAATGAATGTCGTTGAACAAGTAAAAAAAAACGAAACGAAATTAAACACGACGGCTATACGAATATGATCTATCATCATATTGTACGAAGGGTGAAGGCAAATGATTGTCTCTCAACGTTCGTCGAGCCATAACCGAATATTGAAAAAGACAAAGCGTGCAAAAAACCATCAGATATCATTTACAATAGACAGACGATTGAGTCATTAGTTAATATTCAAACAAATTATTAGTTTTTCTTTTTTTTTTGAACAGCACAAAAAAGTCTTCAATGACAAGATCATTTTCCCTCTTCTTCTTCTTCTTCTTCTGCTGCTGCTATTTCTGCATCATTCATCATATGAATGTTAACCCAGTGCACGCAGACAGAATAAGAAAAGAAAGAGTACGAATCGAATGCTGCCGTTGCCTTTGCCCTACACAATGAGTGAACGCTGTTGCTTGCCCGTTGTATGTCGATGGCAAGAGCAAGCAATGAAGAATTTTTTCCTTTTTCTTTCTCTCTCCCTTTGTCTCGTTAACGTCAGAAAGAGAAGAAAATGTCTGTATATCTAGCCTGTTTGCTTGCTCTCACACACACACGACCGACAACGCGCTAGAGAAGTGTAGCACATTCACTCGTTCATTCTCAACATCAACTAGCTGACATCTACGTTTTTCTTCTTCTTTTTTTGTTGAAAAGTATGTTCAATGAACAAAAGTTTTCCAAATTCGAAAACGATTTTTTTTGGATTTTCTTCTAGTTCAAAATGCCACGAGCTGCTAAATCACAAAAAGATCCCAATGCACCAAAACGTCCATTGTCGACATTTTTCTTGTTTTCTCAAGATGAACGACCAAAAATCAAAAAAGACAATCCATCATTATCCGTTTCGGATATAGCTAAAGTTATTGGCGAACGATGGCGAGCTATTGGCGACGATAAAAAACGTCATTATGAAGAAAAAGCTCGTCAAGAAAAGGAAAGATATGATCGTGAAATCGCGCAATACAAACAAGGAAAATAGGCCCAAATAAAAAAAAGAGCAAACGACGAATTATGTTGTCTATTGTATTTTAAATGTACATAAATAGATTATCTGATCGATTGTAGGTAGAAATTAACCGCATATATATATTGAATATGTTGTTTTGTTTCGTTCATTCATTTCATTTCTTCTTTTTTTTTTGTAAATGTTGTGTTGAAATATCAATAAAGAAAACGAGAATCATCTCGTTCTTTGTTTCGAATGAAGAAAAAAAGAAATCTGTCAAATCATCACTAGATGTCACTGATCATTGATGGGCCTTTGTTTCGTATTCGTGTTCAGCTGAAAGGTACAGTCATAGTAACGATCAATGGTGGATCCATCATCGAATGTGAGAGAGTGTTGTTTTCTTTTTTCCTTCGTTCTTCTCCTCCACATTCTCTTTCAATTGAATCAATGACGAATAGAATAAATAAATAAGGATTTTCTATCGATATGACTGTTTTTAGATTAAAACACAAATAAGTCAGTTATGTCTCACGAAGAAGATGAATGTGACTCATCGAGTCGATTTGCTGTCGCTAGTCAATCGGATGTTCATACGTATTTACAAGCTCAAACGAAACAAAATCGATGTTTAAGTGCAAGTGACGATGAAACCAATTCATTGGATGGAAATTTAACATCGACAAAAACATCGTTTCTAAGTCAATCGTGTTTTGCATCGATTTCAACACAAAAACAATCATTAGGCGACGATCTAACGGAGTTGAAATGGTTGCATACATTTAAATTCAAAGATTTTCTTAATCAAGATCCACAATCATCGATCGATGACCGTATTAGTAAACTAATTCATGATTTAAAAGCTTACAGCGAAAAAAATTGTCAACCATCATTCGGCGTGTTAATATTTCTTTGTTTTCATTCGAAAAATAAAGAAAAAGATTTTTCCTGGGAATTAAATCTCAAAGATATTTATGATTATATTCATCATGAGTTTAAATCAATTACAAATCAACATGGTTGGAAGAATTCCATCAAACAAACCTTATTAACAACGCCTTGTTTTATTAAAACTAAACACGAAACACAAAAGTTTCGTTCGCAATGGACAATCGATTCGTACTATCGGCCATTGTTAATCAAAGCTTACAAGTAGAACATTTTTGTATAGTCAAAAAAAACAACAACAAACAAAACTTTTTCTGTCTGTCATAGAACCGAAGAAAAACCATCGACATCGATTGTTGATAATTTTGCTCCGAAGGCAACGATGAAAACAAAAGGTAATAATAACAATAACGGGATTAGTCTGGAGATTGATGTTTTGCTTTAGTTTTGCCACGACTTTATGAAAGACTTTGTGGTGAAAAGTTAGCCGACGATGAGTCCGATTCGAATTCGATTAATGTTCGTTCAAAACGAACTCGATCGGCATCGTTATCCAAAGATGATAAATATCAAAAAGTAAAACCAACGAAAATCGACGAAAAAAAATCCACAATAACAACACGTTCACAGACGATTCATCGACGAAAATCATCGCCACCGAAAAAACGTCTTGTTTCTCATCGACCAAATACACGTATTAGTCGAAAAATCATCGAAGAAGACCTACAATTACTACGCCAAGCTCAACCACTCGATCTTTCAAATGAAACATCGACGTAAAACACATCTATCTCGATTTCATTCATGTGCAATAGATATTCATTCGATCGGTTATTTATTTCAAACTCAGGCTGAAATTTACATCTATTTTGTTGTTTTGCTTTTGTAATTAATAATAATAATAATAAAATTCATGTAGACACAAAAGTGCGATTTCCTCTCTTTTTTTTAAAATTTTTGTACTCAAAGAGAAAGCAATATGTACGCCTGTTCTGGTGTGCTTTTAGTTTTACTTCCTTTTTTTCGCCTCGATATAAGGAGAAAACGAAAAAAAAACCGTTAGTAATCACAGGTGATTTTATTTGCAATGCATCAAGCAGCAAAGCGTAAGAAAATCGATGACGCTAGGGAAGGTATCGGTTTTTACCAATGCTCTCTTAATCACTCAGCTTAAATCTTTTGTTTTCTTGTTATTTAATAGCCTACGCCAACGATGAAATATTATCAGCATCATCAGCAGGACAAGTCATGAATGGATATCATGAAAGTATGTGCGGTTCAATTCTTTTGCCATTGTCAACGAATAATACGAGAGAAATCTTCGATATTCTTCGACATGGCAATTTCGATCGATTTCGTCGATGTCTCGAAGTCTATTATAAAGAAATTATTGAAATGAAAAACGAAATCGGACAAGTGAGAATAACCATGACAAGATTTTATATGAAATTCATTTGAGACGTTTTTTTTTCATTGTTTAGACAATTCTTCATATTCTAACAATTCATGCTTATCCATATAAATGGATTCGTTTATTAATGATGAGAGAATGTAATCTCTGTTCGCAAGATAATCATGGTTATACAGCTGCACATTACGCTGTTGAACGAGATGATGTTGAAACGCTCAAAGCATTGACAACGAAACTTAGTTTAGGAAATCAAGTCCTATCATCCGAACAAATAACAACTATTCATAAACAAGCATTGAAATCTCTAACAGTGAGACAGAATCAAGGTTTGACGGCGTTTATGTTAGCTTGCTACAGACAATCATTCAAATGTCTTGATTATTTAATTCAGCTTGAAGTCAATGACGTACATTTACAGGTGAGGGAAAAAAACCAGATGAATAATCTATCGTTTACTTCTTCTTAACACAATAGGACAATTTCGGTGATACTTGTTTACATTATGCTGTCGCTCGAAAAAACTCGATTCTCGCCGAGAAATTAATCAACGAATGTCAAGCTGATGTAAATGCTGGTGAGAAGAGTCGACCGAGTGTTCTTGACATTGCTCAATTTAATATCGATCAAACAATTGAAACTCTACTTCTCGAACACGACGCAAGAAATCGTTGTCGTATAAAACGAATTGTTCGGCCAATGAAAGATGTCGACCAAATGGTGATCGATAATCTTGTTTGTGTGATTGAGAATTCATCGAAAACCAATGAGCAATCAATATTAACAACTGAAAAATAGTTCAGTTTGTTTTTGTGTATTCATTGTGAATGTTTATTTTTATAAAATTCTAAAACACATTTATAAATCGTTTTTTCGTATTGTTCATCGGTAGTAGAAGTGGCGAAAAGATTTCGAATTTCCGTTGAACTTAAATCAATAAGTTTGTCCGATTGTATTTCATCAGTCAATGTTAAATAATAAATTTTCTCTGGTAATTTTCTCTCAATTGATTTTATTTTTTCATCATTCGAACCAAGACGATAGATAATTGCACAAGCCATATTCTTTTCTTTAGCTAATTGTTCGACATATGAACATTTATTAAAATGATCTAAACCACAGACATAAACAACCGTTATCGGTTGTTCCAATTTCTTATTGAGATATTCCGATAACTTCATGCTAACACTGTCGAAATCAACAAAATGTCCGTAATCTAATTCACCTCGACTTACAACGATAAAATCTGTTTGTTCTTCTTCTTTAATAGCTTTTTCACAAAGTTCCACACGAATTTTGCCATCAATCCATGCTGATTCACCTAATTTACCACGAACATATCCATCACTATGTGAAAGTCAATCGAATAGAATCATTCGAGAGAAAGAGAAACATACTGTGTCGGTGATATGTAAGCAGCAAGTACATTCATTGGATGTTGCTCATGATTTTCAATGAATTCCTTTACTAGTTTAAGATTTTTAATATGTGAATGATGAATTGGATTGAATGAACCGGTTGTTAATAGAACACAACTAAATCATCATCAGTCCTATCGAACGATTCAAATTTCAATGATTTCATTTTTACTTTTGTCGAGATTTATTCTCATTTGGAATTTTTTTCAAATTCTCTTCTATAATATCCGTTTTCGTATTCGATTCACTATGCATCACAAATTGCTAAAACAAAACAAAAAACTGAAAACTTAATTCACCTTGTCGCAAACTCGTAAACGAATGAAAACCAGACATCTCTAGAGGTCCTACGAAATCATGCTTCAAAACGTTTTTTTCGTTTCTTTTTTCATTGAAAACAAATACAAAGACAAAGAAAAAGAGTGATAAAATTTCGCTAGTTTGGAACACCGCCATGTTCAACGTCCATTTGCATAATTTGCTCGATTTCGTTGGCTCGTTGATTAAAATTAGCATTCGAATGTCGTTTTCCATGAGAACGAAATCGATTTTTCTGCGATGAAAATGGTGATGACGGTTCAGTACGAAAATTAACCAAACCACGGATACGACCTAGATCAAATCGAATCTCAATCTTCTTCCGATTCACACACAAATAGCACTTACGCATTATAACACAACCGATTATAATCGAAATCCAACCAAAGAAGAATAAAAGCATGATTGTTATAAATACTAAATTCGAGAAATATGCAAAAAGAAAGTCAAACGTTAGAAGATATTTTTACTTGTTGATGTTTCGACATCTGATGAGTTTGACATTGTGGTCGATTGGTCATGATCGACGGTTGATCTCGGTGGTAATAAACTAGAAAATAAACCGAAGAAGATTTGAGCTAAGATGAAAGAAAATTTTCTACTCGAATAGTTTTGGAAATTGATTTGTTTGACATCGGTTATCATTTGATTTCGTATCGATTTTATACGAATAATACAAAAGAAATAAACAGTTTTTATTGAGAGGATTATCACATTGAAGAAATAGATGATCTCCATTGATGAAGAATAGATCTGCTGTGAGATATTCAATATTTGTTTGATTACGATTCGGAAGTTGTTCGGAATCGATAAGAGATTGAATTAGTTTTCGACTGAGCTTTCGATTACGAATAGTAGATATTTGCCATGGAAAATATTCTTGTTCGAAATGAAGTTTCTTTACTGCATAGAACAAACGTGGCGATGTCGATGAACGACAAGAAAAATCTTCAAAACAAAAAACAAAATTCAATTTGTCTTTTTTTTTCTTGAATTACGAAGAAAATTAATTACGTGTTCCTTCTCGAGCATTTCCGATGAGCATTGTTCCCATGCGAAATCTTGTTCTAGAAAATTCGATGATTACACCATTGAAATCAAACGAATAACAATCGAAAACCTACGGATTCGTTGATACATAGAGAGTTACTCCTGATTGTTCTGAATGAACACGTTTTTCGATTTTATAAGTTACAGTTAAAATAACCGTTTGAGATTCAGTCAAAAAAAATCCACAATCTAAATATCGATCAATATTTAAATGAGATTCTAATGTTATTTTTTTACCATCGCAAAGATAAAATGGAAGTAGAGATGTCGATGGTATCCATTGATAGATTAACATGGATCGTTCATCATCACATTCAATTTCATCGTCATACCTTAAAACCGTAGTAAATTATCCTGTAATGAACTTTTCTAGTTAACTATCCTACCCAACCGTTCGTGAGATTCGTGAATTACAAATTCGAACAGTCAACTGTTCGATAATTTTCTGATGGCGTTGAATATTCGGTTCGATTCCGACTGAAAATTAATAGATAAAAAAATCTGAACAAAAAAAAACGATTAGTTTGTCCTTACCAATACTTAAACCATCGATGTTATCAGGCAAATTATACGTCACGTGAATTGATTTCTAATTGATAAAAAAAAATGAAAAAAATCAATGTTTATCAAAATCTCGTTTGTTTACATATGCACTTTCAACTGTTGATGAGATTTTATTCGGAGTTGTTAACGTTACATTAAAATCTGTTAGAACTAAATTCGATCGAATGGAATGAATTTGTACAAGTAAAATCAATAAGTTAAGCCAATCGTATCGATTGAAGGACATATTTTATTCCATATACATCGATTTTACCTGTAGAAATAATGTTCTCTTTTTCTCGTTTTCTTTTTTAATATAAATGATTATTGAAAAAGAAGAAACGCGAAAAAAGAAACGAGAGCAAGAGAGAGAGACACACACACACAGAGGTAAAAACCAAACGATCTATTTTTTCTCCTTCAACAACAAATTTAAATCGACCTTTTTTTGTCAAAAAAAAGGAAAGTATATACATAATGTGCAATCGTTAGGTCAATAAATCGCTCATTAAAATCGATTTTATCATAATAGAAATCGAACAGAGTTCTTTATAAATATATGTCGAATGTCTAATCCGTTTACGATATTTTTATCGCGAGTACTCGACTTTCTTTTCGAATACTCAATATTGATATTTAACAAAATCCGATCATTAAAACATGACTTTATCTTTGCGTTGTCAATAAATTTCGAACACGATGATTGTAACATCAATTGCTCATTAAAAATACGAAGGACATATAACGAAAAAAAAAAGTTTTTCTTCTTTTTTTTTCGATTGCATATTTTAAATACAGAAGGACACGCGCTTCTGTCCACATGAATTATTAATTTATTATGAATGTTGTCCTCAGTTTTTAATTGAATCGTGTTCTACTTTCAAAGATTAGCAGTAGTTTGTTTTTTCTTTGTCTCGTTCTTTAAAACGAGCGTCCTCTAGGAAATTGCGTTGATCTATTTCTACTGGTTATTAGCAGAACACGAATGAAGAAAAATGTTGTTTTTTTTGACCTTGAATAAAAAAAAACGAGAAAAAGAAACACCTAACAAGCGAGTATAACTATAAAATAAGAATAAACAAGACAACGTGCATTACAGCGAATAGAATTCAAAATTATCGTAATTTTTTTTTTGTTTGCATTTCAGAATATATTCGTCTTCCCGAACTTAATGTCGGATTCAAGTAAGATATTTGACAACAACAGAAAAAAAAATAATAATAAATTCTGTTGAAATGATTTTATTTGTTTATTTATTTACTGACGCGTTTTGTTTTGTTCTCTCGTTCGAATAGATTTTAGTTACGGTGATAATGGAACATTTTCACCGCCAATGGACGTCACTAATCAATTGCCAAATGGAATGCAACATAACGGAAATTCGAATTATTCGAGTGAATCGGGTGGTGATTCACCAACATCGTTAAGTCCGGGTAAGTGAAACTTAATAAGTGAAGGTCAATTGGGAAAATGACGAACTTTTCTTCTTCGATAGTTCCAATGTCATCAGGTCCATTCAGTGGCATTGGTGGTAATTCTAATTCTTCAACAAGCTCAACGCCAACGGCGACAACAAGTGGAGCAGCAGCAGCTGCCGCAGCCGCTTCACGTTATGCTTGTGTCATTTGTGGCGACAAAGCATCGGGAAAACACTACGGAGTTCATAGGTATGTTTGATCTCGATTGTTATTTAATTTCAATTTTGTTTTGGCTTCTTTTTTTAGTTGTGAAGGTTGTAAAGGTTTTTTCAAACGAACCGTTCGCAAAGATTTAACTTACACATGTCGAGATAATCGAGATTGTGTCATTGACAAACGTCAACGTAATCGTTGTCAATATTGTCGATATCAGAAATGTTTGAACGTCGGAATGAAACGCGAAGCTGTTCAAGATGAACGACAAAAATCGGGTCTTGGCGAAGGTGAATCTCCTTCGTCGCCAACGGCAAGTAATAGCAGCAGTAGCAATCATATGAATACTGGCTTTGGCTCATCAAGTTCAATGGGTGATGATGAAATGTTAATTGAGAAATTGATTAGTGCAGAATTATTTGTCGAGCCAAAACTCGAAACGTATCATGAGGAAGAATGTTCCTATGATCGTCTCGTTTCAACAACACATTCTCAACTAACACAATTAGTTGAATGGGCTAAACGTGTACCACATTTTGCGACCTTATCACTCGATGATCAAGTCGCACTTGTTCGAGCATCATGGCGAGACATTCTTTGTTGTTCATTAGCATACCGATCGATTATGGCTCCTGATTGTGGCTTAATTTTATCGGTAGAACAAGATTTATTTGTTTTTGTCGAACTAGTTTTTGTTTTCTTTCGTTCTCAGGATGGTTCCTATGTTCGTCCACATACAGCAGTTGATCAATCTCTTCAATTTTTCATTACTCGTCTCTATCATGATGTTGTGACAATTCTTCGTGAATTAAATGTTGACAAAGTCGAAATCACTTGTCTCAAGGCAATATTCTTGTTCGATCCTGGTAAATTTTCCATCGATTCATACGCTCTCAACACCCGTTAAAATCATTTTTTGTTCTAGACGCGAAAGATGTTGTCGATACATCACGAGTTTCTGAATTACGCGAAAAAATCTGTATGTCATTAGCATCCTACTGCAAAAAGGTTCACAGTAATGACATAGCTCGTTTCGCTAAATTACTTCTTCGTATGCCACCTATTCGTGGTTGGTGTATAAAAGGTATCGAAAATTTATTCTTTTCGGGTGCAGCTCGGTCAGCTGATGCCGACATTATACATATGATTCGAAACCGTTAAAACTCGAGCAACAAAGCCAGCCATACGAGTTTTCTTTTTTTTTTCAACTTTTGCTTTCGTTTTCTTTTTCTATTTTTCTTTATATTGTCTTGTCTATGTCTCTCTCGGTGATATCAGCCTTCTTGAAAGAAAAAAGATCCTTCGAAAAAAAAACCTATATATATATATATTTCTATAAATATTTTGGTTGTTGTACATCGTGAGTTATTTAACCCTGTTGTGTGCGTGTTTTCAAACAAAAAATTAATACTTTATTATTCTGTATTTGTGTGTTTAAATGGCAAAAAAAACAACATTACCAACCACAACAACAACAACAAACAAGAAATTTTTTTTAGTTATTGTCTCGTATTTAATAAAGTTCTATAGAAAGAAAAAAAAACACCGAATGTTCTCATTGTGATCGACAGAACTCTGTAACCCTTTTCGAAATTATGCACTCAGAATAATGTGCACCCATGATGAGTCAGTCAATTCGAAATTCAAGCAAATAATTACAAAATTTAATTGAATTTAATTCCAGAGAATATTTCCGTTTATTCTACAAATGAAATTCGCGAGAAATTTCATGGAAATTTTTAACGACATCTAGACTGATGAAAGTGCAATGTACCTAATTTGTTATTTGCCATATCGAATCATCAATCATTGGCTTAGAAAGAAATATATACATATATATATTTATTATTATTTCGATTTTGATTCCAGTGTAACAAACAAAGGCAAATCGACATCGGAGTAGAATAGAAGAAAAGTTGTTGTTGTTTTTTTCGACGATGGATTGGACACAAATCGAAAAACCTTTGTCAGGAAATCTTTTTGATAAATATACACATCAATCAATTGTGCCACCGTTAGATTGTTTAAATATCGATGAAATTACATGGAATCAATGTCGAACATTTGCCCTTAAACTTGCTGATAAAGGTTTTCTCGATCCGTTAGCTATTCTTTATGCATCATTCAAACGTCTCTATCCGAATTGTACATCGATACGTTCATTTGCTCGTTGGTTAAGTTTACACGAACAAAATCAAGATGATTTTAAAAACTACTTCAAACAATATTCAATTCATTCGACAAATATCTATTCAACAGGCGAATTAATTCGTTCAGCTGAAAATCTTCAATTAGATCGAGAACTTTCACCGACTATCGATCAATACGATCAAATTTGGTTTCTATTTTCCATATCCATTCGTATACCTGCTAATGACTATGCACTTATTGCTGATACATTGATTTTAGACGATGGTGTCACACGTTTCTCTGTTCGCCATCGAAAAACCACTTCATCTTCGCGTATTCACTGTCTATTTGCATTGACACCTAGTGGCAAATTTTCGAATCAATTAATTATTTGTAAACAAAATAAACATTTGAAAATGAATTTTCAATCATCATCATTTACACATATTGTACAAACAACAACCGGAGATATCTATCCTGAACATATTCAACAATGGTTCGAAGATTTTCTTTCGCTATCCTATGGCAAAGATCGTTGTGCGATTTTAATCGATCCTCGAACGACTCTTCTTACGTCTGAAATCGAAAATCTTTGCGACAAATCTCAAGTCGATCTCATAACCACAGATTTAAATTCGTATTTAATTCGAATTTTAGTTCCAATTATTTCTCTATTCGATAAACAATGTTCCGAAGTCAATCGATTAGATCGAATGTTTCTCAAGTCAGCATCGGATTTCAAACGAATCATATTCACGATCTGGTGTTCGCTGCGAACATTAAAACAAAACGAACAAATCTATGAAATCTTTCGGCAAACAAAATTCTGGAAAAATCAAGATGAACTCTATCGGCAATCGGTACGTGCGAGTTTACCAACGATATTAATCAAGAAGAAAAAGAAGAAATCCATCGAAAAATCAGGTAGACTCGATTCAAATTCGTTTTTTTCTCTACAAACGAATTTGGCGCGTATTTTGCTTTAGGTAATAGTAAATCAAAAGTTTCATCGACGAATGCGATCGTTTCGGATTTATCAACACCGGAACAGATCTTTTCTGCTCTTATCCAACGACAAATACCCATATCTCGCGCGAGTAAATTACTCGGCGGGATGAAATTAGATTTTCTTCGATATTGTTTTTCCTATAAGTCCAATTCGTCATCAATGACCGGCTCAAGTCTTATTCAATTGAATGAATTCATGCAATCTCAATCGACAATCGATTGGCTTAAATATTTACGTTCGATCTATTTTTGGTCGTGTGCAAAACAGTTATTTCTTCGAGAAATCTATCGTTTAACTGGAATTATCACTCGGAAACGTTCGGTGACAACCTATGGCAATGGAAATATCGGTTCAGTACGAAGTTGTGATCTGCAATCGCCAAGTATATTTTGGAAAGCATTTGAAGATATTCATCAAATGGAATTCGATCACGGAATGACGATGGATGAAGAACAATGGCAAGACGATTTTCAACAGTATCTCATCGAGAATAAACTCAATCAGAATAAAGTATGAAGAAAAACAAAAAGCAAAAATCTAGTCGAAATTATTATTTTTTGTAGACTCAGTTGTGGACAATTGATACATTTGAATTTCCTCTAACGAAAAAATCGTCTGTTCTTCAATTACCCGAATGGAATGAATTACGTCCGATGAATTTAACGCCGAAAGTAACTGTTATCTACGCATTTTCGAGTACAGGTCAATCGATAGAACCAGTTTTTATTTTTCCCAATTCATTTCATCGAAATGAAATCGACTATTTCAATGAATTAGGTCATTTAACTCCGGAGATTTTTCTCTCCTATTGTCAAACATATCTTTGCAAACAATCGACTTATCCATTTGTTTTGATATTTTGTTCACGTTTGCCTGTACTTTCATTTGATCTTTGCTCGAAACTTAAACAATTACAAATCTTTCCATTCGGCTATCCATTTATTCGAACATTACCATTTCGATATTTATTCGAACGACGCGTTCGAAATAATCGTTCGACGAATTTAATGAGTGAATTATGGAAAAAGAAATTGTTAGACGAAACACGTACACATGTTTTGAAGAATTCCGATTGTACGATCGAACGAATTCAATTCTATTTTCAACAAATTTGGAAACAAATCTGCGATGAAAATCAACCGTTCGATGATAAATGTCAACAAGCATTTCAACAAGCCAATATTCAAATAAAAACAATGAGAAAGACAATTAAATTATTATCGAAACGAAATAATAAAAAACTTCAAGAAGTTAATCTTATTCATCAACTCGAACAATTATTAACACATGTAGCACAATTAAAAGATCAAATATCATCAGTCAATCTTTCATCACAAATACTTAAAATGAACAATCATTCAGATGAAATGATCGAATCTTCATCAACAGATAGCGAGACTTTGTTAACACAAGTCTCGGAAAAACGTTCGATCAACGAAAATGATCAACCAACATCACATGCAAATAAACGTCTACGTCAAACGACTTGGAATCCACCGTCGAAAGAATTCGTTCGACATCTGCAAAATCAATCATCTTCATTACTTCAATTTACTCTTGCACTTGTAAATACGATTGTTTTCTCGTCCGACTGTCAATTAACTGATGAACATTCGAATTGGTTACATACGACAATGAATTCGTTTGGTCATAATTATAATCGCGAGAAAATTAATATTCTTATCGAAACAGCATGTAAAATAGCCAAATTGAATTTAGTCAGATAAATAAAATTAACTTTGTGTTTTTTTTTGTTCTTTGTGTGTCTGTTTGTTTGTCTTTGTCAGATATACCGTCGAAAAATATATATACACAAATTAATATGATTGTTGTAGATTTTGAAAACCATGTCAGGTTTAACGCAAACAACAGCATGGAAAAATTTGAAGGAACTCTACGCTACTGTTGGAGTTAATCTTAATCTTCGACAATTATTTGCCGATGATCCGCAACGTTTTCAACAGTATTCATTGCAAATTTCAACACCTGACGGACCGTTACTTTTCGATTATTCGAAAAATCTAATTAATCAAGATATTTTAAAAGAATTATTCGCTCTCTTTCGCGAATGTAAAGTCGAAGAACAACGAACAAAAATGTTCAACGGTGAATTAATTAATTTCACCGAAAAACGAGCTGTTCTTCACACGGCATTACGTGCACCGAAAGACGCCAAACCGGTCAATGTCGATGGTAAAAATGTTTTGCCCGATGTTCATCGAGTTTTAGAACAAATGAAAACATTCTCCGAATCGATTCGATCGGGTCAATGGAAAGGTTACACCGGCAAAGCAATCACCGATGTTGTTAATATCGGTATTGGCGGTTCGGATCTCGGTCCATTGATGGTCACCGAAGCTTTGAAAGTAGGGCTCTCGTGTGCGCGTGTTGTTTTTTTTTCTAAATGAAATCGTAATTTTCAGCCTTATGCAAAAAATGGACCCAATGTTCATTTTATTTCGAATATCGATGGTACACATTTAGCTGAAACAGTTTCGAAATTATCACCGGAAACAACACTTTTTATTATTGCATCGAAAACATTTACGACACAAGAAACAATAACGAATGCTGAATCAGCTAAGGAATGGTTTTTAAATCAAGCTAAAGATCAAGCAGCTGTTGCCAAACATTTCGTTGCACTTTCGACAAACACACAAAAAGTAACCGAATTCGGCATTGCAAAAGAAAATATGTTCGAATTTTGGGATTGGGTCGGCGGACGTTATTCACTTTGGTCAGCCATTGGCCTTTCGATTGTATGTGCGATTGGTTTCGAAAATTTTCAACAATTATTAGCCGGTGCACATGCTCTCGACAAACATTTTCAAGAAACACCACCGGAACAAAATCTTCCCGTTCTTTTAGCACTCATCGGCATTTGGTATAACAACTTTTTCGGTGCCGAAACTCAAGCTATTCTACCTTACGATCAATATATGCATCGATTTTCGGCCTACTTTCAACAAGGTGATATGGAAAGTAATGGCAAATATCGAACGAAAGAAGGCAAACAAGTTGACTATACAACTGGTCCCATTCTTTGGGGCGAAGTAAATCGAAAATTAAAATAACGAAAAAAAAAAATGATTTTCTATTTTTTCAGCCGGGTACAAATGGTCAACATGCATTCTATCAATTGATTCATCAAGGTACGAAATTGATTCCGTGTGATTTCATTGCGCCAGTTCAAACTCAAAATCCAATTCGAAATAATCTTCATCATAAGATTTTATTGGCGAATTTTCTTGCTCAAACAGAAGCTTTAATGCGTGGTCTAACTGAAGAAGAAGTTCGTGCCAGTTCGAATTCAGCCGATGAACTTTTGATCTACCATAAAACATTTCGTGGTAATCGACCAACAAATTCCATTGTTCTACCGATTTTAACGCCGTTTACTCTTGGCTTTTTAATTGCGGCTTATGAACAAAAAATCTTTGTTCAAGGACAAATTTGGAATATCAATTCCTATGATCAATTCGGTGTTGAACTTGGCAAACAATTAGCTAAAGTTATCTTACCGGAATTAGATGCTAAACAACCGGTTACAGCTCATGATCAATCGACAAATGGTTTGATTAACTTTATCAATCAATATCGAAAATGGTGAACGACAAAACGCCAAAATTCGAAACGAACAGTAGAAACTCATAGCTCACAGTTTTAATTTTATTTTTTTTAGTAACTCATAGAAAAACTATCGACCTTAGTTTAAGCCATATCTTTCACTAATTATGCCTAGTCAAAATAGAAATTATAAAACCGACCTATTATCTTATTTTTAGATAAATAACACTCTCTTTTAAAGAAAAATAAAAAAACAAACATGGTAAAAATAAAATTCAATTGAAATTACGACAAATGTTTGAATTATTGTTGTTGTTGTTGTTGTTGTTTAGAAACCGATTCTTCTTCAAGGACACGAACGTTCATTAACTAAAATTCGTTATAACCGAGAAGGTGATCTTCTATTTTCATCCGGTAAAGATAAAATTCCCTCGGTTTGGTATTCAATAAACGGTGAACGTTTGGGTTCGTACAATGGACATACCGGTGCCGTTTGGACAATCGATGTCAATTGGGATTCCACTGCTTTGGTTTCGGCTTCAGCTGATAGTACAGTTCGACTTTGGGATGTTCAAACAGGACGAGAAAGAAATCTCTATCAACTCGAAACACCATGTCGTGTGTGTGCATTTAGCTACGATGGAAATATGATTTTATATACGAACGATGATGTCATGGGTAAACCTTGTGAAATGTATTTGACAGATATTCGATTAAGACGTAAGTTTTTGTTTTTCGTTGGAAAATAAAATTTATCATTGGAATTTTGTAGCAACCGAAGGACCATCAGCACGTATAAATATTTCACAAAAAGGTCTCCGTAAAGCAACCAGTGGTCTCTGGGGTACATTAGATGAATTCATTGTCACTGGTCATGATAATGGTGAACTTGTTCAATGGGATATCAAAGTAGAGAAATTCGTTTGTTTTGTTATCTTTTTTTATTTCGAATGTGTTTCTTTTGTAGGCTATGGATGATGTACGACGAGAAAGACCTCATCAAGGTCAAATTATGGATTTACAAACCAATAAAGATCTAACTTTCTTAATTTCGTCATCAAAAGATTGCACAGCTAAAGTAAAGCAAAAAAAAAACAAAACTCGGTTTCCTTCATTCTCATGATTTGATTTTTCTCCTTCAGTTATTTGATATTGAAACATTAGAACACTTGAAAACTTATACAACTGAACGTCCTGTCAATTCAGCAGCTATTTCACCATTGAAAGATCATGTCATACTTGGAGGTGGTCAAGAAGCTATCGAAGTAGGCTATTTCCGATTGAATTAGAAAATAAAAACGAATGTTTTTTGCTATGAATTCAGGTTACACAAACCTCTGTTCAAACAGGTAAATTCGAGGCTCGATTTTTCCATTTGATATTCGAAGAAGAATTCGCTCGAGTCAAAGGCCATTTCGGTCCTATCAATACAATTGCTATTCATCCCGATGGAAAGAGGTCTATTTTTGCTTTTCAAATATTTTCTTTCTCTATTGATTCGATTTGTTTGTTTTTTTTTTCTAGTTATTCGAGCGGTGGTGAAGATGGTCTTGTACGAGTCCATCATTTCGACAATGATTATCTTGAATACGATGTCGCTTATTAGAGAAAAGAAAATAAATTTTTTTTGTTGTTTGTTTGTTCTCTTGTTATGAAACAGTATCAACATGAAAGATGAAACAGAAAAAAAAGAATAAAACAAAAAACTAACTTTTAATATATCTATGATTCGTACAAAAGTCCAATAATTTCTTTGTTTTTAAAGTCAATCAGAACTATCGAATGATCGAATGAATATGGGATAAAAGGAATTGCAAACGAGAAACTTGATTGATTTTTTCAGATTTTCTTGTTCTTCATGTATTTGAAAGTGATTCGATCTTGTTTCTAATGTCTTTACATACGTATATTTTAAATCCTACTACTGCTACAACGGAATCAAAGGTTTGATCGAATATTCTCGAAAAAAGACAAACGAATATTCAATCTGAGTTCTTAGAAAAGAAAATCAATGCCAATGTCAGATACAAGTAATCAACAAATCGATTCGCCATCATCAGCCTCAACGAATAGTCAAGAGAATCAATCAATAAATGCAATCAATCGTCGATCACAGCGACGACGAATTGTAAGATCAAGTCAACAATCGAAAAATCCATGATATTCATTATCTAATTCTATCTCTAATAGAATGTTCAAACGAATATGCGAAGTAGCTCATTGACAACAACAATTCTAAATGAAAATCCATGTAATTCGGACTATGTTGCCGAACTTATGAAGGAGAATGATGGTCAAAATGAAGATCGAGCTTGTTCACCTATTCCCACGGATAAACTTGTTTTTAAAACATCGAAATTAAATCCTAAATCATCCTATTGGACCGTAACTGATCGACAAGCTGAATGGTATAAATTGACAATTCCTGTCAATCAATCATCGACGAGTACGACGCATGTGAATCCATCGACATTGATTACACCCTCAAGATTATTATCAACAGTATTCGAACGGAAAAGATCGAGTTCAAATTTGCATGACCAAAATGAAGAATTGACGTACGTTTGATTGTTGTTGTTGTTGAAAGAGAATAGAAAACTAGTAGACATTAATCTTGAATTGAATTTGCAGAGATACAACTCAATTGATGATGAAAGTTGTCATGCAAGAACTTGATTATGATATGGATCAAGCTGATTTGGATTTCCTTCAAGAACTTAACGAATATATGAAAACTAGTCGTAGGATTTTGTTCTTCAAAGAAAAATGATTGATTTTGCACTGGAAAAAGAAACATTTTTAGAACAACGTTTGCTTACGGAAGAAGATTTCGAAAATGCTATAATCATGCTCGAATATAATGCAGCTGAAAAGATTCGTCTACATCTCAAGCAAAAGTCATGCGATGACGATGATATCGTTTGTGATATTTGCCTTTTGCCTGACGCTGACGATGGCAATGAAATGGTCTTTTGTGAACGATGCAATGCGTGTGTACATCAGAATTGTTACGGCATATCTGTCGTACCGAATGGTACCTGGCTTTGTAAGCCTTGTTCGATTGTTCGACGACCAGCTTGTTTACTCTGTCCAAAGTGGGCCGATTAAATGTCGAAATTTGATGAGTTTTGAATGTTTCTATTTGATAGATTTGGTGGACCGATGAAATGTACGCCGAGTGGGACAATTTGGTGTCATTTAACATGTGCACTCTGGCTACCAGAATTGAAATTTGGCGATTATGTGAAAATGGTTCGAGAGAAAAACAAGATCTTTATTTTTTACGAGCTTTTTATTTATTAGGAACCAATTTTAAATCTCGATCGAATTCCTCATGCACGTTGGACATTACGCTGTGCAGTTTGTTCAACATCCGAAGGTGCTTGTGTTCAATGTGCACATAAAAATTGTCGAACACCATTTCATGTATGAATTAAAAGACATTCGTTCCTTTTTATTCAAAAAAAAAACAAACAAATATTCAGGTCACTTGTGGTTTATCAGCTGGTTATTTTCTCGATGTTCAACAGACAACAACATCAGATGGAACGAATTCGTCACGTTCACAATTCAATGCCTATTGTCTCAAACATTCGAACGAAGCACGACAACGTGCCGAACCAGATCTATCATTTCAAGACGAACAATCTCCTCTCATACCTCTCAGTGTCTATCATCGTCAAGAATTGAAACATGATCAATGGCTTCAACAATCGTACGAACATTTTCATACGTATCTTTCATCTTTACATTTACATGAACAAACACCACAGGATTATAATGAAACACTTTCCGAGAAGATCTATTTCTATTGGAAAAATAAACGAATTCAAAATAAAAATTTGCCTTTAATCAAACGGATTGAATACGTTCTTGAACAACGTGAAAATGCCGAACTATTAATAGCACAAATCAATAATTGTTTAAAAATAAGAAACAAAATCCGACAGGTAACAAGCAAAATTTTCTACCGTCTCGACGGTTCTTTATATGTAATAATAATCATAATAATAACAATAATAAGCAAGAAAGCTTTTCTATTCGTTTTCTCGATGCATGATATTAAAAAATGTTTACAGACGACTAGAAAAAAAAGTCATAACCGTGTTTCCATTGAATGTCTCATTATTTTTTATTTAGATCCAGCATTATTGCAAAACAATATTACCTAGTCAATCGAATTCATTGAATCAACGACTCAATCATTTAAATAATCTATTTAAATCTTCTCCATTACAACGAAAGCCTTTACAACAATATTATGAAGAAATAATCAGAAAATCACGACAATGTATTGTCGGATTGGAAACAACTTATCGAGACGGTTTAGAACTCAATACAACGTATGTCGTTGGACAATCATTGGCAGGAGAAACAATGTTATTACCAAAGCAATTACTTAATCAAGCTGATGTAATTACAATCGATCAGACTCCAATAGCAACACAACAGTTGGTTACAACTAATGAAGATAAACGTGTTACGATTTCAGATATTTTAAAAACGTCCTATCTTTCTCAAGGAAACATCGTTCGATGTGTAACTGGATCTTTTGATTAATTATCTGTGTTTTCTTTTGTGTGTGTGTCTCTCTCTCTTTTTCTCTATTTCATGCACTACTGTGTTGTTGTATCATAAAGAACAAAAATAAAAAAAATATATATCAAAAAAAAAGAAAGAGAGAACAAAGTAGAAGTTATTGAGATTGCTTTTTAGTCTGTAAATTCCGACGAGAAGAACAAGGAGAGAGAAAAAAAATGTCACTGATGACGACAACTTACTTATCACTTCTTTTTTTTTCCGTATTCATATTTCCTTTTTTCACACTCGGGAGAAGAAGAAAAAAATTCTGTATGAAGAAAAAGAGAAACAGAACCAGTCTTAGATGTCAAACATCTTTTGGCAGAATTCAAAAAGAAAAAAAAAAGAAATCTAGAAGGCAGAGGAAGAGGAAAAAACCCAAGGAGGAAACGACAGAAGAGAGAATGAGAAAGGAAAAAGATGCCTGAAACAAGTAGAATGAGCTCTCACTCGCTAACTATAGCTAGCTAGTTTTTTCTTCCTCATTCGCGTTCTTCTCATCGACGATAGTAAACGACTCTAACATTCTATTAAATTCATTTACTTGAATTGTTGTTTTTCTCTTCTTTGCTACAGATTTTCTCATTCGAACGTTAACAATCTCTGATGATGATACCATTGATTGTTCTCGTTTGTCTTACGAGTAATATTTCATCATTCAAGGTTAGATTGTAGAATAAGATTTGCTTTTTTTTTCTTTCAGTCGGCAATATTCAAGCAACAAAGACAAACTATTTCGAGCCAATTCTTTCATCGAATGCATATGCAGGACGCATCCAAGAAAACGAACGTATTGTTCAACTTGAACCACGGCTCTACGCATCCGATGCCGATCCATCAAATACAAACAATGGTTGATATTCACAGAACAAAAAAGAAACACATCAAAATCATTTAAACATTTTTCGTCTTTTTTTATTCAGGTAAAATCTGCGGATACGAATTGTCGTTACACAAACACGATGAACTTGCCGATGAAACATCATTTCAAATACCATTCTATGTCGATATGACATCGGGCACACCAGTGATGAAATTAAAAACACAAATCAATCGAATCGATTGTGAAATCAAACAAGTCTATCGATTATTTATTCGTGCATACGATTGTGCCGATGAGAACCAACGTCGATATTCGGAAAGGTAATTGACTTGCATTTGTAATTCTTTCTTTTGTCATTTCAATGAAAATCGTATCTTCAAGATCTTCATTAATAATTACTGTTAATGACGTCAATGAATTTGTTCCCTTATTTACACATCAAAATTATTTATTCAAACTTCATCAAGATCAAATTTGTTCGAATTGTCGAGTAGGAATAACAATATTGATTCAAACTGTTGAGCTTGATTTTTGCCTTCAGGTCGAAGCAATCGATGATGATTGTAGCAATGAAAATCAACGCGTTTGTGATTATCGTATTACGACACCGAATATGCCGTTTTCAATCGATTCCAACGGTTCAATTTCGATTACTAAACCATTAATCGATGATAAATATGACTTTGATGTTGTTGCTATCGATTGTTTACCGTCGGCCGATAACAATGACTTACGAGTCCTTAGTGAACCGGCAACAGTGACAATTAAAATAGTGAAATCATGTCAACCGACAATCATCGGTAGAACAAAGAAAAAGAAATGCTCTTAAATTAAAAATAAAACAATGTCCTTTGATTTCAGATAATAATCCAACGAAATTAACCATTCAAACCGATCATACGCATCTATTCGAGGCTGTTCATGTCGATACTTGCGATGAGACATGTGCTGTCGAAAGTATTCGTGGTACAGTTACGTTAGATTCCAATGAACTCGATCGAGGATGTAACGTCGAACAATGCGGTATGAATTCAATTGTTTCTTTGTTTTTTTTGGAGACGAAAACTTTGTGTGCGTTTTGTTTTTCAGCATCAGTTAATCGCGAATACGTACTTGTTGCTAAAGATGGTGATTCGAGTCGTGCACCTGACACGGAAATCATGTCGTTCGATGGTATTAGCCAAAGTGTGACTATTGACAAGAGTCTATTTTCGAGCGAATTGAAAAATGATTTTACAATTCGTATGTGGATGAAACATGCAGATCAAAATGATCAAGAAAAAGAAAATATTCTTTGCAAAAGCGATAGAAAATGTAATGAAGAAAAGTGTTTTTTTTGTTTCGGCTTGATTAGATTAACTCACTTTTTCTTTTGTTTAGTAAAAAATCGTCATCATTTCGCTTTATTTCTTCAAAATGGCTTTTTGAAATTGTTGATTCGTAAAGGTCCATTAAATTCTAATGAGCAAGATCTCTACGCTTCCGAATGGAAATGGAAAGTTGCGCAAATTAATGACGATCAATGGCATTCATATAAATTATTCGTTAACTATCCAAATAAAGTAATTTCGTTTTTTTTTCTTCTTATTTTTTTTAATTAAATTTTACAAAAATCTAGATCGATCTTTACATTGACGATCAATTATTCGTAACTGATGATGACAATTTTGAACTCATCGAGGACTATCCCTTAACAATAATCAACGGAACTGAAGAGACTACTTTTGCATTAGGCGCATGTTGGCACGGTAAGATCGAGTTTTTCTTGTTTTTTTTCTAATTAATTAATATTCTCATGTAGGTCGAGCCTCGGTCATGGTTCAGCATTTTCACGGTCAATTATCTGGTTTAGCTATCGAACAAAAAGAAGATCTCGAATCTTCAATTGGATGTACACGTGATTGTCAAGAATATCTCGACATACCTGATGTTCAATCTCGAGATGATCTCATGATGTCAAGTAATGTCGATCGATCGATTTGGACGATTGAATCCGATTCAAGTGAATCATTCGAACAATTATTAAAACATCTTGTCTATCGAAATACATTCGAACCATTGGGACCGTCAGGTCAACGAATGTTAACATTAAAAACAACATTAAAATGTTTGAGCGAAAATTTTACAACCAATCTGCCAACATTTACTCGGCGTTTAGCTATTGATGAAATTCTTCCGCCAACGAATATCGAACTTCGTGGCGATTCGAATTATCTGTTCAAACAAGATCAAATCGATCGAGGCATTGATTTATTTCAAACTCTTTCGATTTTAACTGACAATAGCAAACGTGAACAAGTCGATTTAACCGATTGTAGTATCAATACAACACCGGATTTCGATCAAAACGAACAATTAATTGTTCCAAATGAATATTTTCAAGTGAATAATATCGAAAAAGTGCCAACAAAAACTGGTTTAGTTCTATCAGGTAGATTAAATATGTAGTTGAATTGTTTGAGCAGAAAGGAAACGAACGTTCGAATCTACATGACTGACAACATTGCAATTTGATCAAGTTAGTTTTCAAAACAACATAACTGATCGATTAAACTCGTTGTCAAAGAAAAAAAACACACCAATTCTTGGGCTTACACTTCTCGTTTCTCAAATCTAAATATGGAAACAAGAAGAGGAATACCAAGAATACACTCGAACAGACATATCATACTCGTTTTTTTTTCAGGCATGGCAACGATTGATATCTACGAAAAACTTCTTCGACAAATCAAATTCGTTTCGAAATCGCCGATTGCCTATTTCGATCGAACATTTTCACTCGTTTGCATCGGTACAAATGATCGTATATCAACAAATGAAATCCGTGTTCAAGTAAAATTCAAAACAATTTCGATTTACTTTCAGAAGAAAAAAATATCATGATTTAGATTCATATTGAACAATCGATTTCACTGGCTGCAGCTCCCGTTGCTGCGATCCTATCGAACAAACTCTACGTTGATAACGAAGACATTCGCAATAATCTATTCGACATCGAGGAACAATCAACTAGCAGTTTATCTGGTAAATAGAAAGAGATTCTCCCATTTTTTTTGTCTTTTATCGTTAATATCCAAATGTAACCAAAAATCCTGTCTTATCAATTCCATATGCGTTCTTTTGTTTATCTTAATAATAGGAAAATTGTCTGAGAGACGACGAACACGAGCCAAGTGTTGATTGGTATCTGTCGATAGACTCATTCTCTCGTCTTCTTTTTGCTCTGCAAGAGTAAATATTTGTTCATAATGATTAACTCGAATCGATGAACATGTTTCAGTTTGATAGAATGTGTTTTTCTAGTGTTCGATAGACAAAAGAAAATTCTTTTTCTTCTTTTGCGACGTTAGTTTCTCTCGTATGCGCGTATAATTATCTCTCGAGTTCTTCGATGTATCCGCAATAGATAGAGAAGAAGAAGAGGAGGAAGAAGAAAAAAGAAAAGAAATAGACGAGAAATATGAATGCAAGTCTATTGTAAAAATAATCGAGTATCCGACTGGGTGTATATTCTTGCATTTCATCATTGGACAACAACAACAACAACAACAACAACATTTTTCCATTGACAATTATCGTGTTCGTGCTTTTTTTTTCATTGTCAAAGGGAAATGCTCTACGCAGCAGTTGTAGGTAAAGATTATTGATTGAAAACGAAATAAATAAATGAGTTTTTTCGATGAATTTCTCGGTCAATTAATAATCACATGATGATCTTTTCACATCTTTTATCGATATTTTAGGCTGGCCTATAGCCGTTGTTGTTTGCATATCTGTGAGTGTGGCTGGTGTACTCGTTCTTTATCTCGTTACGCGTATACGTTCGGGCAACAGACAATGTAATCAATCAAATAATGTTCCAGGCGATGATATACATTCACAAATGGAATGGGAAGATGACATTGGATTGAATATTATTGTCAATCCATTGGATGAAACTAAAGTTCGTATTTTCCTTTTATTTTTTATTTCGATTGTCCCTCGTGTTTTGTTTTAGAAATCCGTCCAATCAATAGATGCGAATCAGTTCAATACACAAGTACACGATGAATACGAAGGTACATCATCGGATGATGATGAATATGATGGTCATAGTCATAATGAATATTCATCGGAGAACGATGATGAGGAAGATGATTATGACGATGAAGATGAATGCGAGGAAAATTACTATGATCATAACCAAATTCATTCAAAACAACATCAATTAGAATGGGATGATGAAGCGTTAGAATATGGACCGAGAAAAGTTTAGAATATAACAAAAAACAAATTCAATTCAATTCAATTCAATGTTGTGTGTGTGATCTTTTGTTGTACGTTTCGTAAATAATTATTCTGTTGTTAAGTAAACAGAATCGAATTGAGCAAAACAAAAAGCAGAAACGAATGTAATTCGATTAGAAAACAAAAAAAAATGTCCAATTCTATCATTGTTTTCTCTGATCACCGGTTTTTCTTCTTGAATGTCGTCTGTCGTTTTGCCTGTCCTATGATCAGTATTCCCAAATGTACAGTGTTTTCATTAGATGTTGTTTTATGGTGTATTCATATTATTTTCTTCTTTATCCTGTCAATTTCTTTCGTTTTTTTGTTTTTTTTGTTTATTTGTTTTAAATATTAATGGAAAAGGAAAAGTTTATCTAAATGGATCGATCTAATTAAGCAATAAAATGAAGGAATAAATATATATTTTAACCCACCACATATACCGATTAATTTAAATTCCAAAGGTTATATTTTTTTAATCTATAATGTCTATTAAGCACTGATTTTTCGAAGAAAAGCAACCCTCGAACATGTAAGATGCTTACAATCTAAAAATAAAATAGATGAAAGACACGCAGCTGCATGTGAATAGAAAACTAGTAGCTATTCAAAGATCAGTTGTTTTTTTGTTTTTGGTAAACTGACACAAGAGGGTTATGTGATATCTAGGGCGCTAATTCAGAATTAAATTTTTACTTGAGATAATCTCAGACAGTACATCTGCTCGCATGTGAGCTGTCTTTGTTTAAAGAATATACAGATACACTCATCTGAATTGAAATTTGACATCTGTTGCCTTTGTTTGAAAATACGTGTATAAAAAGCAGAACAATTTCCAAACACAATATCATAATATTCAATAGATATCAATCGACAAATGTTGCTTTTCAAATTTGCATTTGTTTTCTTCGTTGCATTCTTGGTCACATCAACTGATGCAAAAAAATGCAGTAAAAAAACGCAAAGCCCATGTGCAAATGGTCAATCACCACTAGCAGGTTATTTTTGTGGGCGTGGTCCAACTCGTCAAGATTGTCCGGCAACTCATGAATGTATTATTGCTCCCAATGATGCATATGCAGTTTGCTGTCCACGTGCTGAAAAACCAGGTTCATGTCCAAAGCCATCGGACGCAATCGGTATTTGCATTGCTCGATGCACAGATGATAGTGACTGTGCAGGTGATTTAAAATGTTGTGGTGGTTGTCCACGTGAATGTGTTGAACCGGTTGTTGAAACGAAATGATTTGAATAAAAATGAATAACAAAAGAAAATAATTAATAAAAATCCTTGACAATATCTGTCAATGTTATTTTTAAATTACCATCGAACACATGTCATCTGAAAAAGAAAAACAATCTGATTCGTATTCTGTGCTTTTTCTTTCTTTTTTTCTTCTTCTCTATGATATTATTGTGACTCAGACAGATTAAGTGAAGGATACCTAATTTTATCAAAAGCAAGTCTTATAATCATATGAATATGACATCGATCATCACATCTCATTTTTTACAGATTACTGCTTCAACGCATTTATGTTCTCGCGATTTTTCTATTATCAAACGTAATCGATAGACTTCTTTTTTTTCTTTCATTCGAAAATGGAAAAATCTTGTCTTCATTCAACGCAACAATTCAACTTACTATTACTACGACTCATTCTCGTTTTCATGAGAATATATAGATCTTAGTGCTCAATAAAATATGCATTATCTTATAAAACAAAAAAGGAGTATCAATTGTTTCATCTTTGACGAGAGCGGATAGATTTGAACGCTTTCTCTTTGGTTTTTCTTTGTCGTTATCATCGTCATCTTCAATCTAATTCCTTGAGTTTTATTTTGCGTTGTAGAACAAAGATAAATTGTCATTTCTGATTGACATTAATTGCTTCTTGTGAGCATACGACAGAAATATTTTTCTCTCTCTTTTCCTTTTTTCTTCTTTTTCTCCTTCTTCTTCTTCTTCTTCCTCGAACTATTCTAATACATAATTATTAAAATAAATAAAACGACACAAACGCACACTAACAATGCAAACAGATACTATGATTATTATTATTATCTGTTTGAAAGTAATTCGAAGAATTTCTATGTAGAAGACTCTTTATCATAAAGTGACATGCATATAGAGCGTATTTGACCTCTCCTACTGTGTAGAATTATCATCGAATGGCAGCTAGTGAAAGTGCAAAACGCCGGAGATGAATAGTCTTCGAGTTAATTCGATGCATGCGACTGTTGTTTCTGTAGAATCACAGAAAAAAAACGACGTCGAGAACCACAAGTTTCTATGCATGTTTTCATTTGATTTTGAAGACTTGTAAAACACAACGGAAATCTGTAATTGCCACGAGTCTAGCTTAGAGAAAAAGAGAGCTGAAGTATACTATACTTACAACTCTATTTTTTCCTACGCTCTTGTCATTAGTAGACGTTATATCTCTATGAATTTGTTCTTATCCATTTTGTTGTTGTTGTTGTTGTTTTTTAACAACAAATTGAACAAATGTCTGTAAGCTAACATATACTCAAACAGAAAAGAAAAAAGGAAAAGAAAAACAAACGGTAAGTCGTTACTAATTCAATTAGTTTTGTATTCATTAGCTATAATTCCACTTGATTGGATCTTCTCCTTGAATATCAACAAAAATGTCTTTCTTGTTTTCTTCTTCTTCTTCTTCTTCTTTTTTTTAGATGTTTTGTTGTTAAATTTTTTATTTATTTAAAAAAAAGTTAATGTAATTATGATTAGTGGTCGTCGGCATCGTCAAGATTTAACTTGTTCCAGTTTGTCTTCAACATGTACGTCGACAAGTAATCCCCGATGGAGCGATCTTTCTTGTGCCTCGACAATAAGTCCAGCAGCGCTCTCACCACCGAGAACAATTATCAAATCAGCACATCGTTTTATTCTGCCTTTTGTTCCGTCAGCATGGTCACCAACCTCGCAAACATCTCCTCAAGCTACACTCCGTGACTTTTGTCTACCTCGGCAAGAACCTCGGGCACCAGATGACGTTCTCAATCGTACGTCATTAAGTTCATGTTCACCATCACTTGCTAAATTCAGTCGAACAAGTATCGGACAACATGTATCAATTTCAACAAGTACAACAACACTTCCATCAACTATTAATACCAATGTTGTACTTCAACCGAACATGTCTTATTTAACTGTTAATGGTTTCAAAACACATAATTATCATCGTCATCATCATCATCATCATCATCATTGTCGGCATACACGGTAAATCAATTCGATTATATATAATTATTCATTACGAACATATTTCGATGTCGATTTTCTATAATCATATTCATCAGTTCTATATATCGACATTTCGTTCGTACTAATCCATTTGAGACAGGCGATTAAATAAGAAACTAGTTTTTTTAATTAATATATTATATTACTAACATCTTGGATTTGTGTTTCAATAAGAAAGAAAGAAAACAACACAAAAAATGTGTACTATAAAATTACTAGATATGATCTTAATATCCATTCGATTCACTTGAGAAAACAAGTTTTTTGTTTGCTTTCTTCTATTTTTTTTCTTCTAACTCGCATATCTCAAGTATAATTCCGTCTTCCTACTCGAAATCGAATTAAACATGTTTTACTGGTAGACCACTCGTTTACTTGACGATGTATGTTGTTATTCGTGCGTCATCATCTACTGTAGAAAACTCAAACTTGTTTGAAATATTTCTTCAACTATGACGTTAATCTTCGTTGATTTTGTTATTCAACATAGGGACAAGAAAAAAAAATCTGTTCGAATATTTTCTTATCAACTAAGAACACGGAAAAAATAGACGATTTAGTTCGTGTTTCTCTCTCTCTCTCTCCCTTTTGTTGTATGTTAAGTGCATATTTGCTTTTATTTTGTTTCAATGGTATTTAATTGAATTGTATCATAAAAAAAACATCAAACCGACAAAACAGAAAAAGCAGTAATGTTTTTGCTTCGTTCCTAGTTAATGCTATTCATAGAATGTAAATCATTTACAATCGATCATATTTTCTCTTTAGCGAAAAAGAAATTTTAGTTGTCGAATTGAAGGTCAAAAGATCTTAATGCATGATTTCGAGAGAAAGATGAGCATTTGTTGTTGCACATGTAAAACTCATTACGCATGTGTTTTTTTCTTGAATGAACTGAAGAAGGAAAAAAATAAGTAGTTGTGTCAACAATTGAACGAGATGAAGATGTGTTATCGATCTCTGAATAGTGGTGTTGTTGTTTTTGGACTTCTTTATGTTGAGTTCAAGTAACGATAACGAAGAAGAGAATAGTAGGGAGAAAAAAGAAGAAGAAGAAGAAGGAGAAAATATATGTGAGAAGAAAAATTTCTAAGAGAAAAAAAGAGAAAAAGAAGAGAAAAGCTCGATGAACAACATCACTACTATTACTACCTCTAACCGACGTGATCTTTTTAATCAAAATAATGAATAGCAATGATGATCATCTCGTGTATTGATAATCAAGCTCGATCTGAATGAATACGGCATCTCATCGACGACGTTTGGCATTATCTAAATTTCAAACACGAAGGTATTGACAAAACAAACTCATATTTGTTCAGAACTTTTTATCCAGAAAAAAAATAATATTGATATTTATATTTAATTTGTAAGTGAGAATCGAGTTCAGGTTACTTCTATTAACGAAGACTAGCAAAACAAAAAAGTCATCGAGAGAAGAAAGAATTTTTTGTGTCCATAAATGTCTTCGGCTTGAAGTCATCTCTCAACCATAGTTAATACCGAGAAATTTCCGTTATCAAATGCGTCCTACATATATCTTTAAATCAAAGAAGCGTAAATCCGGACCGTGTTTGAAAGAAAACTCTAACAAGAATCTTTTGAATTTTGTTTATGAAAGAAAAAGTAACCATCAACAGAAATTATTATTTTTGTCTTCTCTGTACTTGTATTCATCTGCTTGATTAAATAGTTACCCGATGACAAATTGCTATTGTTCGTTAAATTTTATTCCTATTTTTTGACGTTGGGCCGGAAATAATCATCATCTTGATGTTCCTAATCAATGGTATTTGTGTGTTCTACTTGCTCTCTAAGTAAAGAAAGAAAGAAAAATCTAAATCAAGACAAGATTATCGTGATTAGAAATTAATTTTTATTTTTCCCTATTGAAAAAAATGAACTAAGACAAGATAATAATCAAACGTATTCATCTAGAATAAATCTTCGGTGATCAACAGGAGGTTAATGACAAGATAAATAAGCAATCGAGAAAAAGAAGAAAATATCCAATTGAATTCATCGACATTTTCCTCTTTGACTCAAACACAAGAACTGTTTTATAGATTTTATAATGATTGTGCGTGAGAAGCCATCTTTTGTCCAAATAAATTAATAACATCCGTTCGAGCGACGAATGCTGTCACCCAAGCTGCTTTATTTTTCGCGCCTTTCGTCAAAACGGACGTTGCTTTTGTTCTTTCTCTTTCTCCTAATATATATATATGTGTGTCTATATGCGTGTGTCTGTGTAGTCGGTTTTCAATCGATCTTAACGCGACGATTCATTTTGTATTCACAAGATACACATTCTGAAAAAAAACAAAAAAAAACTGCAACTATATGTGCGTAGAATTTAACGTATTTGATGATTATTTTTTCTCGACAAAAGAAACGAACAAACGCATTCAGTATTGATAAAAACAAAGCAAGATAGAAGATATGTCGTCAGGTGAAAAACGACATTTTCTTATTGTACCATCGTCGATTATTGAACGTCGACATTCATGGGGTAATGCCGTATCAGCAGACAATACAAATATGGAGTCTAACAGGTGAGAAGACATTCGAACTTTTATATAAATATATATATAATGATGTTTGCCGTTTGACTAAGTCATAAAAAAAGAAAAAAAAACAGAGAATGAGAAACAAAAAAAAGAAGAATAACGGCGACAAATGCCAAAACAACGACTATAGTCTTTTTTTTATGTGTGCCTTCGCTCGTATCTCATTAGTACTTTCCTTCCGTCATTTACTTCGAGGTTTGATATGAAATCGTACTTGTCCTCTGTCGTTTGTATAAAATAAAAACGAATTGAAATGGATTTCTATCGACGTTTTCTTGCACTACCGTTAGCTGAACGACGGCATTCAATTGGACCGTCGTTAACTGGCAAACGTGTCAGGTAAGTGCGTACCAGATTTTCTGTTTTATTTATCAAATCGTTCTTCATTGTTCAAAAGAAGAACGACAACTTAATCGATGTATATACCAATCGCATGTCTTCTGTCTATTGATTATCTTTCGATAAACGAGATAATCATCCAGAGAATTGCAAATTTATTCAAGTTTAAGGCTTTTTTTTAGTCTATCTCTTCGAAATATCTAAAATGCACGAAAGACAAAACAAAGAGAGATAAGTTGTTAATAAGAAAATTGATCAAAATTTAGTTGAATCGGGAACAATAGGACTAATGTCTTTCTATTGATTGCAAATTTCATATTTTTTCACATTCGATCTAGATAATTAAACGCAAAATCTATCTCCTTAATGACATATTTAGAATACAAAATGAAGACCTAGTCAATTCAATTATCGTCAAAAGTCAGACATTTATTTGAAAAGAAAACAAAACTATTAGATTTAAATAAATAAATAAATATAACTGTGTTTGTGCTCTTTTTTCTCTTTCTTTACTTTTCTTCTTAGTAAGAAAACGTTTCTTTTACCTTCTCTTGAACAATAATCATCAATCAATTCGATTTTCAATTCAAAACCGTGATTTATTATATGAGAGAACATACTAATAATAAAACAAGCGAGAAGGAGAAACGTAAAACCATTAGTTTGACCTTTTCATTCGATATTGTACTTCAATAGATTCTTTTCCTTTCTTCTTCTTTTTTTCTTTATTATTTGCTTCACAATTTCTATGTATCCCTTTTCAATGAATACAAAATTAGTAGTACCCAACGTGGTTTAGTAAGTAAAGAAGTGTAAACTTGATTTTTATTTATTTTTGGTAATACGCCTTCGATCGGAAAGACAAGCCGTTTTTCTGTCGCTTAAATATTGACGATATTTGATTATTTGAAAAACAAAATATGTTATATACATATATATGCTTTTGCTTTTTGTCCTGGATTACTCAAGCAAATCTTTGTGAATTTCCTCCGTATTTTTTTTTCGAGACACAATTATAGAAGAATAAATCTTCGTTTGTCCCTCTCCCATTTTCTCTGTCATTTATGGTTCTACTTAAGAAAAGCTTAAAGCAATGATTTGTTTACATGAAGACATATGTCTGATTGTATAAATTGTCAAAGAACATGAAAATATTTGTTTGGAAGTTAAACATTCAATTAGTTTTCAACTTATATTGATTAGCCTATTTGGATAAGAAATGATTTTCGACAATATTTAATTAGATTGCTCGTTTTTTTTGTCAGAGCGACAAAAAGACAAATGATTTCGAATATTAAAGGCCAGGTGATAATGTTAGTTTCTTTTTTTTTCTCATCATCCTAGTGTTGATCGGTAGAAGGCATACGAACGAGCAAGACTCATTTTTGTCATAAACACTGATTGACACTCCAGCTTTAGTCTAACTAAGAAAAATTCTTTCTCTGTCTCGTTTATTGAATTGAAGTAATGACAGTATATGTCGGATATGTTGCTGTCTTTGTCTCATCATTGTTAGCTTGATAGAAATAGCCGTAAGGAAAAGCAACACATTGATAGGAACTGTTGTCGTAATAGACAAATAGAGAACGCAAAAGAAAAATCGTTATTAATGTTCGTTCGTTTGTTTGTCCTCACCGACATATATACATGCAAAGACATACGTCTTGGTTTTGCTATCAACACCGATACTTTGCTCATACATCACAAAGAAAAAAAACCGAAGAAGAAGAAGAAGAAGAAAAAGACGAAGAAGAAGAAGAAGAAGAAGGAAAAAGACAAGGAAAAAAAGCAAAAAAAAACCAGACGGCTAAATCAAAAAAAACCGAGAGAAGAAAAGAAGGCGGTCGTACGTGTACGTTTGTTTTGTCGTATTCATCCGTTCTTTTCCTCGACGCTCGCGTTTTATGGTAGCATAACACTGGGTGCCGTAACCACCAGGAGCATCATCATCAGCAGCAACAGCAGGCAATAAGCATAGCTGCCAGAACAACAGCAATAGTTATAATAGCCGACTGAGAGTGAGAACACGAGAGAGCGAGAAACGCCTTCATCCGCGTGTATATGTGTAGTTCGTCAACAATAAGCAACATTGCTCGCGTGTTTATGTCGACTCTCGATTTTTCATCGTTGTCGTTGTCGTCATTTACATAGAAGTCAATCACGAGTGTCAAGAACAGTTCCGCACCGCCGGTCATTTCGATCACTCGATCGTCATCATCGTCGGAAATCTTAGATGCAACAATTCGACCATATCTCGAACGAAAAACGAAAGTCAAATCGACGACATCGTTTCCATTTCGATGTTGCGGCAAGAGAAGAAGTTCTTCTCAAATACAATCCATCGAACAAATGTCAACGACTGGTTTCACACGTCGAAAAAGTTCGACACCAAGTCTACCATCACATCATCGAACGCATCGAACCAAATCAAAAATGAAACCAATCTCATCGGCATCGTCAACAACCAACACAACGATATCAACAAAAAAACGTCGTCGACGCACACGAATACCTTCAACTTGTACCTTTTGTCTTTCATCGAATCCTAACCGTCGACGAAGTTCTCTTGCTCTTGATGATATCACGAATGTTGTAACGACACCCCAAGTGATACCATCAACGAATTCACAACCACCTTTGCTCACACGTCTCGGACAGATTATTTTACGACGACGTATACACGGTGGTTCAGATAGTAATAGTAGATCTATAGTCAATAACAACAGCAGGTAAATTTTATTGATACTACATCATTTTTTTTTCTCCTCTCGTTTCATCATATGCTCAGTTACATCAATGGTTGTTTTCAATTATTAATCGAGATAGAATATTTATTACCTGAAAGAAAGTGCACTTTACTTCTTTCTGCCTTTCTTTTTTTTTGTGTTAAGCTAAAAAACAGTAAGAGAAATCAAGTATATGAGCATTTTCTTTTCTTCTTTCGTGTGAATAACTATTCTTTGATAATCATAATGAAAAGAAGAAAACTATAGTTTTGTATTCAAATATATTCAACTGAATGATTTATATTCAAAAGATAGAAGAATAGGTAGTAAATCTCTTGTATATTTATTTGCGATCACTGTACGTTCCTTTTATCGTCAAAACATGATATATGATACATTTAAAAGTAATCATTTTAATCGAACAATAAAGAAATCCTATTGATCTTAACTCATCAAATGAATAATTAATGATTGCTATGTATCGACATGCACACACACACACACATATTCTTGAAAACAAAATGAAGAAATTGTTTCGCAGTTTTTTTTATCTCATTAAAGCAAAAGATGATGATTGAATAATTAAATTGCTAAATGCTCTAATCTCGATATAGCGTGTATCATTTAAATTCTAATCGTTGGTATTCATTCGATCGATGAATGAACTTGTTAAGTTGAAACTCGAAATATATAGATTCGGTATAGTTTTTGTGAGATGAAGCGAGAAAATCCATTAGAATGATTGCCTTCGACAATATGAAGTTGGATGTCTCTCTTTCGCGTTCTGTGTCTTCTTTTTTTTTTCTTTCTTCTTCTTTTTTCCAGCATATTTAGAGTTAGAAATAACTTGAGTTCACTAGTTGCACGCATGTAGGCAAACCGAACGGAAAGACCAATGCTATCTACAACTAACACACACATCATCATCATCAATACTATTGTGTCTGCTCTTTCTCTCTTTTACGTCGTTCCAAGTGTGTGTGTGTGTGTGTCTTTATTTCTCTATCTAAAACCCTTTGTCGTTGTTCGTTCGGATGACTAAGAACGAAGAGCGAAAGAGAGAGAGAGAGAGAGAGAGAGAAAGTAGAGAGTCTCGATTTATTGTTGTTGTTGTTGTCGTCGTCGCTCGCTCGTTGTTGACGGTCGACGTCGATTTCCGGACTTATTCTCTTCACTACTCGGTTTTCACTTCGGCATTATCATCATCATCATCATCATCATTATTATAGTTGTCATCATTATTTTTTTTCATGACGACGCTCACCGTCTATTTTTCTCTATCATCAACACCAATTTCAATTCTATCAACAATTTCTATACCGACAACACCAACAATACAAACATTTCCTATGCTCTCACCACGAGTCAGATCAAAACCATTACCATTACAATTGCCATTGTCAAATATCAGCGTACCCGTGATCGGTTCACGATCGACATCATTCAAGCGAAATAAAACATTTTTCGAACGTTTCAATCAGACATCTCCATCATCATCGTCTCAACATGTCGATTCATTGCACTCATCGACCGAGTCTCAGCCACGTTTACGACGACGACTGACGTTTCGTCGAAGTCTACGACAATATTCCACACAGAATAGAGGCTATGTTGATATCGATGATGGACTAAGGTTGGTGTTTTGCTCTCTGTTGGCATCTTTCTTTGAAATCAAATACGAATAGTTTCCGTTTTTTTCTTCTTCGCCGTCGTCTTTCCTGTATTCGTCATCTTTAATATCTATTTATCTAACTATCATTGACATCATCTAGAAATTCCTTGTCATCATATCTTTTAAAAAAAAACAACTCGAGAACTGTCAATCTGGAGGTATTTTCTCAATACATATTGACATTTAGCTAGCGACTAACTAGCAATCGAATAAACAGTATCTAAATATACGTCAAGAACAAAAAAACAAATACGAAAGCTTTTTTCTCTTCTCTCCCTATCATTCTTTGCTTTGGTAATGTGTATCGATCGTTTTTAGTTTTGTAAGAACAAACGAGAAAAAACAGATTCACGTAAGCACGCGCGTACATTCGACTTAAAATCAATATATAATTTATTTGTTAAGGTTTTTTGAATATTAATAAATTAGATTGATCAAAATGAATAATAAAAAAGTTAAACATCGATTACCTAATTATCCAATATCAACACAACGCATTTCCGATATTTATCTCTATCCAAACAAGTAAGAATACGAGAAAACAAGAAAAATAGAAAATAAAAAACTAGATCTACATCTGCAAGATTTCTTTTCCGCATGAATATACTTAATATTCAATCAATTATCAACAAAACAAATGATATTCGTTAAGAAGCAGATGAATAGATAGAATTATAATAATAAGGAAAATTTCCCTAAAGGAAAGAATTTTCATTAGGATGAAATTTTTTTTTCTCTTTCTTCTTTTTTTTTCCCGACTATCGGGACTGTGTGTATTCGTACTAGGAAGGTTAATTTATCCGGAAGCTAAGATGTCTTCGAATAAGAATGAAACAAAGAAAATAAATCGATATTCTTCTGTTGTGTAAAATAAATATTTTAATGGTCATATTATTTGTTGTTAAGAAAAGAAGAACTTCGAGAATATATCAATCGATTGTTTACATCAACCGATTGATCTAAAGAAGAAGAAAAAAAACGGAAATTGCAACTACTAGACATGACTCAATGGAATAGGAGAAAAACCTTTGTATTCGTTGAATATTTAACGACGATATATCGAACCATGTGTTTTGTGCACGAGAACGACAAGTGATGCGTGACACTAGCTCGATATTTCTCTCCGCGTTTGTTTTTGTCTCCTTTTACATTTGACGTTTCGTTATCGAACATCTCCTACATAGATTATTGATCAAATTGGTTGAAGTAACACGTGTGAATATAATATTTTGTTATTATATGCTTACATCAATCCATACAGAAACAGATCTATTTTGTTGCCTCCAGAGAGACGAACATGAAGCATCGTATTGATATTTGAAAAAAAAAACGCTAACATGCCCGAAGTACAGTTGAGTGACATCTCACATGGTAGTGGTACGAGTGTGAAAAATAGAAAACCAAAAATGTCTATTCAGTAAATACGACTAAATTGTCATTTGTTTTTTTTCCGAGGGAATATTCTCAAAAAAAAACAACAACAACAACTAATACGATTAATAAATTTGTTTTTTTTTGTCTAGTTTCGATGTAGACGGTTCATCGTCTCCACGTGGAATACTCAATTCTCATCATAATGTTTCGTCAACAACCAACAAAACAACAACAACAACAACAGCAAGCAATGCAGCAGCCATCGGTGGCATGCATAGACGCGAATCATTTTTATACAAATGCGAAAGTGATAATGATCTGTCGCCGAAATGTATTTCGCGCAATCCATCCATCGGATCTGAATTGTAAGTTGTACGAGAACTATATAGTTAAACTCTAGTTGAATCGATAAGTAGGCGAAGAACGAACGAACGAACGCAAAGAGGGGAAAGAAACATATCATTTGCCGGTTCTTCGGCAGACTTATTTCTATATTTTTTTTTCTTTTTCTTTTTTTTTCGCGAACGATCTTTCGTTACGCACACGCACGGACTTTTCTCTTCTTCGTCTTCTTTTTCTTCTTCGGCTCTTTTGTTGCCAACTATACGCCTAGTTGTAATGTTTTGGAGCACGCGTTTGTGTCTGACTCTCTCTCTGTTAGCTACCTACTACACAGCGAACATATGCCGCTATCATTGAATGAAATAAGAGTGAGTATGAATGATTGATCAGTAGGACCAACAACAAGAAGAAGAAGAAGAAGAAGAAGAAAAAACGAACATTATATTATGGAGCGTGTCAAAAGTGCTTTTAAAAAACCGATTCTTCGACTCGGATCGAAGTTATCTAACAAGTAAGATTCACACATACGTATATATTACATTTAATTATAAACTTAAAATATCTTAGTCTTTATCTACGTTCGGTGTTTTTTTTCTTCTTCGTTTTCTCCACTCATAATATATATATATCTATTTATTTACACAAATAAATATATATATGGTTAGGCGAGATTTTTTTTTCTTAGTCTCCGTCGTCTTTCTATTTCTTCTTTTTTTTATATTGTTATTATTATTATTACTATTATTATTATTCAGCTTACAACTTGTTCCGTACTGAAGCTTTCTTTTTTCTTGTTAGAACATTACGAATAGAATTTGTTTCATTGGCGTTTATGACAGAACAATGTTATATACACACACTTATTTCTTATCTCTTTTGCTCACTCTTTAAAGAACCTAGTTGTCGCCTGATTCCTCGACATCCTCGTTCCTTCTTTTTTCTTTTTCTTCGTCGTCTTCTTTTTCGCCTATCTCTATTTTCTTCATTTTCACTATTTCTATCTCTTATTCTCTGCAGTTTTTTGCTACTTATTTCATCGGCACCAATCAGTAATAACAAAAAAAACCGAGAGCAAACAAAGTGAGAAAGCAGAAATAGAATCAGTTATAACAACAGAAACATCAAACATCATTTATTATGCGAGCACGCAGTCATACAGAGCTTGACAGTCGTCAACATTTAGTTCCATTAAAAACCTGTTCACCTAGTCAAAACGAACTACACATTACACATCAACGAACTGGTCATATTTCTTGGATAAAAAGGTATCTTTATATAAATATACGTATACAGATTTGTTGTTTGTTTTCTTCTCCTCTTATTTGATTTCTTGAAACGTATAAGAAAAAGAAAAGAGAGAGAGAGAGAGAAAGAGAAATACCTAGAAGAGAATTCCTTATTCGATGGCAACATGCAGTTTTGTTTGTAGCTCGAGTTTTTATTTCTTCGTCGTTTACTCGAAACAACGAATGACAAAATGAGAAGAAATATTATATAAATAAACAAAATAAAAAATATTGTTATTCCTATCGAAGAAAGAAAACAGACAAAACAACACAAGCCTTGATGAAAGTCAAAAGTTAAGTGGATGACTGTCACTAATGCATGTCAAAAAAAATAAAAGCTAAACAAATTATGAGAGAAACAGATGCCGAACATCGATCTAAGACTTCCAACACTATTGAGATTAACACACTATAATATTTTCTAAATTAGTTTGTCATTCGATTTCTTTTGTTTTTCATTCGAAATAATTGTGATTTCTGTTTTTTTCCTATACACGAACGAAAGAAAACTAACAAGGACCTACATTTGATATTTAATAGATAGGATCTATTTAGCTCGTTTTTTTTCCGTTCTCTATCTTGATTATTGTTGTTAAAGCTTTGTATTCAAGCAAAAGAATATGTTGACAACGACGATTCTAACTAGAAGGATGACATGTCACGTCTTTGTTTTTTTTTGAATAAATGCCGTCGTTATAAATTCACTCTTTCATTTTCCAATTTGGTTTCACTGCGTGCATTTCAATCTACAATAAGATACAAAAGAATGCCGAACAAGTCGAAAATCGATCTCGTGTTTTGACGTCATAGGCTCGTCGAGACAAGAACAAGAAGAAAAACAAGAAATCTTATTCACATTTTCTTTTGATTTTTCAGGCATCAAGATGACATGATCGTCACTCCATTTGCACAGCTACTAGCAAGTCTCAAAAATGTTCGAAAAAACTTCGTTGATCTTACTCATATACCACCTGAAAGGTAATTTCAACCGTAATTAATTCATAGAGAAAAAGAAAACAAAGAAGAAAAAGATTTTATTAGTTGTTGTTGTTTTTTCTTCTTCTTCTTCTTAATTATTCGTTCTCATTCGATTTTGTTTGTTTCTGTTTGAATTGTAATAAATTATTTTTCTAATTAGAGCGAAAAGAGTCAACCAACTTAATAATGCTCAAATAGCTTCACCTAATTTTAACAAAATGATAACTACAGCATCAGGTATGACATATTGACAATAAATTCAGTCGAATGAAACGGGAAAACTTAATTGTTTTTCGATTATTTTGTTCTAGATGATAATTCTTTGTCACAAGCAGTGGCTACCTTAGAAGAACTCGATTGGTGTTTGGAACAGTTAGAAACGATGCAAACACATAAATCCGTGTCTGATCTAGCTTCGCTCAAAGTAAATAACAACAACAAAACATATTCGTAAATCAATCTATTTGTGATTTTTAGTTCAAACGTATGCTTAATAAAGAATTATCACATTTTGCTGAAAATAATAAAACGGGAGCACAAATTAGCGATTATCTTTATTCAACATACACAGGTACAACAAAAAGAAAATGTTTATATCGATTTCAAAAAGAATATTTAATTCATTTGTAGACAAACAAGAGCCCGAAGTTGATCTCTCGCGCACCTCTCAGATTGATGAAACATTTACGAATGTTCCAACTAAAACGTTTGATTCATCAATATCATCAGCAAAATTAATGGGTCAAATAGCAGGCATACACGAACCTACTATAACCGTATCTACTCCTCTACCTGAACTAGGTGTTGAAACGCCACATACCGATGAATTACGTCGTCTACTTGATCGCATTAATGACTGGGGTCTCGATACATTTCGTATCGAAGAACTAAGCGGTCAACGACCTTTAACTGTTATAACCTATAGAATTTTTCAAGAACGTTCTCTCCTTCGTACATACGCCATTGAACCTCAAACATTAATATCTTATTTGCTCACACTCGAAGATCATTATCAAACAGTCCCATATCATAATAGAGCTCATGGAGCCGATGTTTGTCAATCAATGCATGTTTTGCTCAATGCGTCAGCACTTGACGTATGATTAATGACAGGAGAAAAAAAACAAGCGAATCATTATTTCATTGATTCTTTTTTTCTTCTCTAGGGTGTTTTCACTGAATTAGAAATTATGTCAGCAATATTCGCATCGGCTGTACACGATGTCGATCATCCCGGTGTTACAAATCAATTCTTGATAAATACAAGTACAATTCCTATTCATTCATTCATTCATTTATTTGTAAAATCATGATATTGTTGTTTTTCTTACAGAGAGTGATTTAGCCTTAATGTATAATGATGAAAGTGTCCTAGAAAATCATCATCTTGCTGTTGCATTTAAATTATTACAAGCCGACGAACGTAATATATTCTCTCATTTGACAGCTAAACAAATAAAAACATTTCGTAAAATGGTTATTGACATGGTTCTCGCAACTGATATGTCGAAACATATGCAATTACTAGCCGATCTAAAGACAATGGTCGAATCGAAAAAAGTCACAGGAAATAATATTATTATGCTTGAATCCTACGATGATCGAATACAAGTCCTACAAAATATGATTCATTGTGCAGATCTTTCGAATCCAACGAAACCATTGGATATTTATATTCGATGGACCGATCGTATCATGGAAGAATTCTGGCGACAGGGCGATAAAGAACGTGAACTTGGCCTCGAAATTTCTCCGATGTGCGATCGACGTGTTGCCAGTGTAGAAAAACATCAAGTCGGTTTCATTGAATTTATCGTTCATCCACTATGGGAAACATGGGCTGATCTTGTCTATCCCGATGCAAGTGCCATTTTAGAGACACTCGAACAAAATCGTGATTGGTATCAAGCTCATCTTTCAACGACAATCACCAATCTAACGCAATCATCTCCTGTACCATCTGTATCAATAATTGCAACAAATGAACAAGATAATTTACAACCAGTATCAACAACAGTCAATACAATTTCAGCCGGTGATCAACTTATTTCCACATCTGCTAATTCACTTTCGACAACTGTTGTTGTTTCACTATCAACATCCTCGATATCATCTCCGAATAGTGGTAATACGGGTGAATTCCAAATGACGGTGACACCGACCACATCCTGAGATCATTTCATATCTCATATCTATCTCGTTTTATTTTTCCTTCTACAAATTCATCCCGTTTTTATTTCTATCCTTAATCAAAAAAACAAAACAAAAATCTTCGTTTCATTTTTCTTTGGCTCTCTCTCTCTCTCTTATATATTTTTTCTCTTCTCTTTCAGTGTACTGCGGTATATCCGCACTGTGTTCTATTTTTGTTTCATTTTTACTTTGATCTGTTCACGCTCTTTTTTTTGCTCTTATATTTGTTCGGTGTTTGAGCCGGCCTCTTCTTTTCTTTCTATCTCTCTCTCTATTTCTTTCTTTTTTGTCTTTTCTTTCTCGAATCGAATAAAAACAAAATATAAACGACATGATATCAGGTGGGTTCGAAAAACCTATAAATCTCAGCAGGTTTTTTATTTGTCTCTCTCTCTCTCGATCAGTTCATTGTAGATGGCAGACAGCGATGAAAGACTGTTTCTCTTCGTTTTCTGAATGGATAATCGAATACACGCTATGAATCATGCGTACACGATCATGATTATTACTTCTCGTCTCTTTTTTTGTTAACTTTTATTATATTTTCTCATCAAACAAAAACCACAATGAGTTTACTACCTAAAACCTCGGATGAATTTCGCAGTTCTGATTATTGGGATCAATTTTTTGATAAAGTCGGCGGTGAAGCTTTCGAATGGTTCGTTCGTTATTCATTGACATGTTTCATTTCATCTTTCGGTTTAGGTATTCGGATTTTATTGATTTAGCCAATGTTCTTTGCAAATATATTAAACCTCGTGATGAAGTTCTTGTTATTGGCTGTGGTAATTCAACATTGAGCAGTGATTTGTACGATACGGGCATTGAAAATATAACGAATATCGATCTATCGGATAAAGTTATTAAACAAATGAAAAAACAAAATGAAAAACGTCGACCAAACATGAAATGGTCGTCGATGGACGCTCGACAAGTTCGTTGTTGTTGACATTTCGATAGGAAATTATTTTCGTTTCTCAGATGTCTTTCGATGATAATCAATTTAGTGTTGTTTTGGACAAGGGAACATTCGATGCACTGATGTCGAATAAAAGTCAACAAGTAATTTATTCATTCATGCATTTAAATATTTCGATTGATTATTTAGGTCCCGTCGGATATCAATCAAATGCTCGAACAAATCGATCGTGTTTTACGTTTAACAGGTCGATTTATTTGCATAACACTCGCTCAGAAACATATTCTTCAACATATTTCACAATATTTCTACGATAAAAAATCCTGGTTACTTCGATATCATCATATTCAAACGAGTAAATCATTTCAATTGCCCGTCTTTGCTTTTGTTTTCACGAAAATTATCATGAAAAATCCGGTAGATTTTTTTAAAATTTTCCATTCATTCATTCATTTCAAAGTTTTTAATTTCAGTTAATCGAAGTACAATTGTACAATACAGCTGACAGCAATTGGCTTCGATTTACTGATCTTGCCGATGCTGTCAATGCCATTCAACAATGTCAAATAACATGTTTTCGAAAATATGATTTCAAACAAAAGTTGACTCGAATGAAAATTTGTTTTTATTGATGACGACTTGTTTTTTTCTTTCTGCAGATTTGTTCCGGGCAGTGAAACTCCAATGATTGATCTCTACGCGGGAAATGATCAAACTAAACGACGATATCAAATGGTCGTTGTCAATAGTCAAACAAAATATCGAAATAAACCATTTGCTGCATTTATCGTACCGAAATCGAGGTAAATCAAATGAAAATCTGTTTCGTTCACGAATCATTTCTATGATCTAGAAATCTCGATTGGTTATATTCGACAGCTGCAGGTCGACAACAGATTATTTCGAGTGCAAAATTTACAACGATTGCGTTTATTTATCTTCAATCGGATCAAGACTATCGTGATCTCGAACAAGTACAAAGTGAAATGACGGAAGCTGTCCTCGATTTTAAGCCAGCTAATCTCCCGGATAATATTCAAATACCTTTTCTTTCATCGTCTGAAGGCATCGGTCAAGTTAATATCCGTGAAAAGACCTCGTCGTTCATCATCGAAGATTGCCTCTATGGAAATGAAAATCAATGGAAACGACGACTTCGTTTCGAAGCGAGTCCAAATTTGATTCAAAGCGAAATCGATTTAACTCCGAATGATCGTGAGTTGAACTTGACTGAGAAGAAGAAGATTCGAAC